>Ga0316206_1000052_pt1 | contig 242674 bp, 245 predicted proteins | sample 6monthpyrite_MG_FD_204942 | JGI IMG/M metagenome (GOLD analysis project Ga0316206, IMG submission 204942) | Microbial mat bacterial communities from mineral coupon in-situ incubated in ocean water Damariscotta River, Maine, United States -... | ecosystem: Environmental > Aquatic > Marine >... | reverse complement strand
GTGGTTATAGAGAGAGGGAAACGCCTGGTCCCATTCCGAACCCAGAAGCTAAGCCTCTCATCGCTGATAATACTGCAGATTTCATTTGTGGGAACGTAGGTCGCCGCCTGTTTAAGAAAACTTCAACAACAATACTTCAACTATTCACTAAATCATTAAAACTTAACTTATTAAACTAACTCTATTATTTTTATAGTTGTTTTACTAAATTAATTTTTTACTTTTTATTCTAGTGTTAGTAGAGTTTTTCAACAAAAGCACGATATAAGCCCAAATAAGTTACTCTTTATACAATAATAAATCAGGAAAACCATTGAAACATTTAATAAATTTTATCGAAGTTGAAAAAGTTGAGAAAGCTAGTATATATGAACATTTAAAATGTTCTGAGAATGAAGGTAAGATTCTTCAGTATATGACTAAGAAATTTGTTGCTGGAGTTGAGGACCATATTGTTTCTGAACTTCTTCAAGAGATATTTGGTGAAGATAATTATGTTTATTTGGACTTTCTTGGTACTGTTAAGTCGGCTCTTGAATCTGGCTGGTTAATTCAGCAGTCCTTTCAGCCACTGAAAATTTCGGACATGTCACATCTTGAATTACTTAACTCTGCTGTTTCTTTAACTCCATCTTTTCTTAAACTGCTTGAAGAGGGGAATACAGAGCTTGATATACCAGAGATTAAACCTTATGAAGATCATCTTGAATATCTACAAGACCAATTTTTTCGTATTGAGTCTTATCAAAAAATGAGCTCTATTCGTCATAATGTAAACGAAAATGCCTTAGGGATTTCGCGTGTTAAGAATAAGCTTGAGCTTCTTGAAAAGCGTATTCAAGATAGATTAGCAGTAACAAAACAAGAAGTTGTTTTAGAAAAGTTTTTTAAACAGAAAAAACTTGTGGACAAAGAGCAGGTTATTTTTTTAGCGCTTTTAAAAGAGGAATACTCAGCGGGTGACAATAATCTTCGTGAGATGAATAATCTTATTGATTTGATTTCGCTTGATGAGTATGAACGGATCAAAAATCGTTCTTTACTTGAAGATGGGGCCTTGTTGATTGAAGATGACTTGATTGATTATGAAGAGATGCTTAATCCTTTTGGTGGGATATCAAGAGCTTTTTATATTGTTGATGATGTTTTGCAAGAGATTATTCATCCGCAAAAGAAAAAGAAAGTCCGTAAATTAAAGCTTGATGCGGTTGTAAAAGAGCAGGATATTTTTGAGTTGGTTGAACCTGAGACGTCTTTAGATGATGTTGTATTACATCCCAAGACAGATGAGACACTAAATTCTTTAATGCGCCAAGTGGATAAAGAAGTGGTTACACGCCTTCAGGAGTGGGGAGTTAAGGAAAAAAAATCGGGTATAGATGCGCGTGTTATGTTTTATGGACATCCAGGTACAGGTAAAACAATGACAGCCTATTCACTTGCTAAGTCTTTAAAACGCCAAGTTCTGGTCTTTGACTGTTCAAAAATACTCTCCATGTATGTAGGTGAAAGTGAAAAAAATGTTCGTAAGATCTTTGACACCTATTACGATTTGACACATAAGACAAAGTCAGAACCAATATTATTACTAAATGAAGCAGATCAGTTTTTGGGTGCGCGTTCTCAAGGGATTACTAGCTCCTCAGATCAGATGCACAATCAGATGCAAAATATCTTCTTGGAGCAAATTGAGAAGTTTGAAGGGCTTTTAGTTGCAACAACGAATCTCCTTGAAAATATTGATCCTGCTTTCTCCCGTAGATTCAATTACAAGATAGAGTTTAAAAAGCCTAATAAAGAGCAGCGAAACAAGTTATGGAAAAAAATGTTACCGGATAACGCACCCTATTCAGATGATATTGATATTGATGTTTTAGCTGATTATGGATTGACAGGTGGACAAATTTCATTAGTTATTAAAAATACAGCTTACCTTGTCGCCTCAAGAAAAGAGCCTGTTTTTGGACTTGACGACTTTCTTAAAGAGATAGAAAAAGAAAAATCAGGTACCTTCGATTCTGAAAAGTCTATGGGATTCATGAATAATTAAAATAACTTGTAATTATACTATAAGACACTACTTCTTGCTAGTGTTTCTATAGGTTACAAGCTATTCCCCACTCCTACTACTCTCACGTTTCTTTAATCCTAATTTTGATATGATGTCGCAATTATGTCTATTTGTGTAGAAAAACGGCAGATGCCCTTAATTAGGGCTTTTTCTAGGGAGTTTACTACATAATTTAAGAAAGGTTTTTATGGAACATATTCCTGTAGATCATCCGTATTTTGGTGTATTTGTACTATTTGTGCTTACATTTGGAGCGTTTTACGCAACAACAATCGCAGCGCGTTGGGCTTCACATAAGCTTGCAGCAAAAACATCTGAAAAGATTAAACTGTCAATTTATGAGTGTGGACCTGAGGTTACTAAGCAACCCAATCGTATCTCTACTCAGTTTTATCTTTTTGCACTTCTGTTTCTTCTTTTTGATGTAGAGGTTGTTTTTATGTTCCCATGGGCGATTGATTTTCAATTGCTAGGTTGGTTCGGATTCGTTGAGATGTTATTATTTATCTTATTGCTTACAATTGGTTTTGTATATGCATGGAAAAAAGGAGCGCTTGAATGGCACAGCATCAAGTAAATTATACACAAGATGGAGGTTTGCCAGTAGCGCTGACTTCTGTTGATAAAATTGTTAACTGGGGACGTTCAAACTCACTTTGGGCAATGACTTATGGTCTAGCTTGTTGTGGTATTGAGATGATGGCTTCAGGTGCATCACGTTATGACTTCGACCGTTTTGGTACGATCTTCCGTGCATCTCCACGTCAATCAGATCTTATGATCGTTGCGGGAACTTTGACTAAAAAGCACGCTGAGTTTATCAAGCGTCTTTATGATCAAATGCCAGAGCCACGTTGGGTAATCTCAATGGGTTCATGTGCAAATACTGGTGGTATGTTTAATACATACGCAACTGTTCAAGGTGTTGATAGAATTATTCCTGTTGACTTATACCTTCCAGGTTGTGCACCTCGTCCTGAAACACTTCAGTACGCTGTAATGATGCTTCAAAAGAAAATTCGTTCAGAAAAAGCCGGTAAATCACAACGTCAAAAAAGGTTAGTATAATGAGAAGATACGTACCTAAAGACGATGTACAGAAAAAATCATACTACACAGACCGTTTCTGGGTTGCACCTCAAGTTCCTAAATTTGAAGTTGCTTCAGATGACGTGTTTGCAGCTGATTTAGAGGCTATCAAAGCCGTAGCTGAAGTTAAAGAAGCTTATATCCAAGTTGAACAAATGGTAGTTGTTATTAACCCAGATGACAATTTTAAAGTAGCTCAAGCACTTAAAGAAAATTGTGCTTACAACCAACTTTCTGAAGTTGGTGCTATGGATTGGTTGGCTAAACAAGGTCAATACGAAGTGTTCTATCAATTCCTTTCTATGAGCAAGCGCAAGCGTGTTCGTATCAAATGTTTTATTGATAAAGACCAAGCCGTTGAATCTTTAAACCCTCTTTACCGTTCTGCGGACTGGGCTGAGAGAGAGATGTATGACATGTCAGGTGTTAAGATCAATAACCATCCATACATGAAACGTATCCTTATGCCAGATGACTGGGTAGGACATCCACTTCACAAGACGTATCCTTTACAAGGTGACGAAGCTGCTTCATGGTATGAAGTTGACCGTATCTTTGGAAAAGAAGCACGTGATATTATCGGACCTGAAAACCGTGACCCTGCAATGGTTAACCGTTATGATACTGAGCGTTTCGGACGTCTTGGACATGAGGTTACTAAGGGAACTGAATACAACAAAGACCAAGGTGCTACGCCACTAGGTTACCAAGAAGAAGGTGGTGTATTTGCCCTTTCTAAATTCAAAGAAGACGATGCTGTAGTTATTACAGATCGTAAGCGTTAGGATAGATATGCAACAGCCAAATAGATTAAGACCCTTTTTTGAAAATATTAGCTTTGACCGTAAAGATAACGAAATGGTTATCAACTTCGGTCCTCAGCATCCATCGGCTCACGGTCAGCTTCGTCTGATCTTACACCTACAACAAGAGCAGATCACTAAGGCTCATCCAGATGTTGGTTACCTTCACCGTGGTATGGAGAAGATGGCAGAGAACATGATCTATAATGAGTTCTTACCAACAACTGACCGTATGGATTACATCGCGTCAAGCTCAAACAACTATGGTTTCGCACTAGCAGTTGAAAAGCTTATCGCCGTTGAAGTTCCACGTCGTGCAAAAGTTATCCGTATGATGCTTCTTGAGATCAACAGACTTATGTCTCACCTTTTCTGGTTAGCGACGACGGCTCTTGATATTGGTGCAATGACAGTATTCTTATATGCTTTCCGTGAGCGTGAATACCTAATGGATATCATTGAAGATTATTGTGGAGCTAGATTGACTCACTCATCAGTTCGTATTGGTGGTGTGCCTCTAGATATTCCTGATAACTTTATTCCAGATCTTAAAGACTTCCTGGACAAGTTCCCTCAAGATCTTAAAGATTACGAAGATCTACTAGATACTAACCGTATCTGGAAAATGCGTATGGAAAATGTGGGTGTTATCTCAGAAGAGATGGCTAATTCATGGGGTTGTTCAGGTGTTATGCTTAGAGCTTCAGGCGTACAATGGGATATTCGTAAAGAAGAGCCGTATGAGCTTTATGACGAAGTTGATTTCGATGTTCCTGTTTCTGATAAGGGCGATAACTATGCGCGTTACAAGCTTTATATGGCTGAGATGCGTGAGTCTTCTAAGATCCTTTATCAAACAATGGATATGTACAAGAAATGTGTTGAAAATGGCGAGACTGCGCTTATGGCTCATGCTCCACAATACATCTCTGCACCTAAGATCGATATCATGACTCAAAACTACTCGTTGATGCAACACTTTGTTCTAGTAACTCAGGGTATGCGTCCTCCAGTAGGTGAGGTTTATATCCCAACTGAATCACCAAAAGGTGAACTTGGTTTTTATGTCAATTCTCAGGGTGGTCCTTACCCTTACCGTCTTAAAATGCGTGCACCGTCTTTCTGGCACACAGGTATTTTAACTGACCTTCTTCCGGGTTCTATGATTCCCGATGTTGTATCTATTATTGGTACAACAAACATTGTATTTGGTGAGGTGGATAGATAATGAAACGTTACGACTTAAGACACTTAAAAGCGGACTTTGATGGCCGTATGCAAGAAATCGTTACTAAAGAGATCACTGCAGGTGAAGTTATTATTTTCTTATTTGAGATTGGTGATTTTTCTGGCGTTCAACGTTCAGCAGATATGATGAAAGAGTGTGGTTGTGAATTGTTAAACTCATTGAAGTTTAATGAAGTCGACTGGACCATAGTAGTTAAAAAGTAAAATAATGAACCTGAAAAAAGATGAAATAGCCTTTGCTAAAACAGTACAAGCCTTTAAAGAGGCAGGTACTATTATCTTTAATTCAGACATAAGCAATGAAGAAGCGATGATACTTCAGAGCTTAAAACAAAAATTCAATTATAAACTTCTTAATAAAGAAGCAAAGAAGTTTCAAAACTTCTTAAATGATTTTTCAAGTGTAAGTTCTAAACACCTTTATGGTGGAAATGAACAGGCCCTTGAAAATTTTTATTTTGCATTGTGTCTTGGATTGTCAGTTAGTGCTGACAGTCCTAAAGTGCTTCAAGCACTAAGCAAGGCAAAAAATGAGAGAGATGCGTATATCAACTACATGCATCCTCTTGAAGATGAATCTCTTGAAAATATACTCAGCCAACATACTAAGTATGAGGTTGGTAGTGAAGAGGGAATTGTTGCAATGCTAGCAGATGTAATCGTTAATGAAGAAGCTAGAAAAAAGTATGAAACTTTTTTCGGGGACTTAGATGAGGGTTATATCTGCGGGGAAAGCAGCATAGGCGAAGAAGAGTTTGAAGATATAGCTGAAGAATTTAAAAGGTCTCAAAAACCTGTTTTGATCGTAGGACCTGATTTGTACAATCATCCACGTTCAAGTAACATTGCGAAGATACTTGGAATGATTTCTAAGTACAGCGACTTTGAGGTTTTTATGGTTGGCTCGGAGCTAAATACCTTAGGTGTTGCACTTATCTGTGATCTTGATGAAGAAGCAGAAGGGAAAACATTAGGGTATAGAGTGAAGGCTGATTATACACTCTCTTGCAGTGAAGATGGTGATTTGTTGATGCCATCAATGAAGCAAGAAGTGGGAAGTGTCACCCTAGTAGATAAGAAGGTAGTTGTTTTAGAAACAGCTTCTTCTTACGAAGGGTACAGACTTGATGATATTGCTAAGGCCTTAGGTCTAAATGAGAGTACAGATGATTATACAGCTAAGCTTCCTGCTATGTCAGGGTACAAAGTTGTTACATTAGATGCGCTTAAAAGCAATGCTTATGAGCTTGAGACACTAGATGTAAAGAGTGAGAATGATGCCTTAGAATTTATAGATGACATTTCCGAGTTTAATGGAACTGTTGTGTATAGATGCAATCATTCACAGTTTAACCCAGATAGCAGCACGTCTGAGAAAAATGATGACTTGGTGTTATTGGGTTCTAAACAGTTCGCTACAGCAGCGAGAATGAAAACAGGAACGATGGTACGTTTTGAGATGGACGGTAAAACCTATCAACGTAGGCTTAAGGTATTAGATGACCTTAAAGGCACTATAGCTTACAATCCTGTTTTTGATAGTACTGATAATTATGATGAATACCGTTATAAACGTGTAAATTTGGAGGAAGTTAATGAGTAATCTAGTCACAATTAATATTGATGGAAAAGAGATTGAAACGGAAGAGGGCACGTTTATATTAAACGCTGCTCGTGCAAATGACATTTTTGTTCCAGCGATTTGTTATTTAACGCGTTGTAGTCCAACGCTTGCATGTCGTATCTGTTTAGTGGAAGCAGACGGCAAACAAGTATATGCTTGTAATGCTAAGGCTAAAGACGGAATGCAGATCACTACGTCTACAGAAAACATCGAGTTAGAACGCAGAGCTATTATGGAAGTTTATGATGTAAATCATCCTCTTCAATGTGGTGTTTGTGATCAATCAGGTGAATGTGAACTTCAGAACTATACCTTAGAGCTAGGGGTAGACTCTCAAACGTATTCAGTTCCTGATGTTGCACGTCCTGTACTTGACTGGGGTCATATTCATTATGACGCTGGCCTTTGTATCGTATGTGAACGCTGTGTGACGGTTTGTAAAGATATGATTGGTGATAACTCACTAACGACTATCGCTCGTGGTGCAGAAGGTATCTCTGAAGATCAAAAAGAGACGATGCCTAAAGACGCGTATGCAATGTGGAACAAACTGAACAAGTCTATCATCGGTTTAACAGCTGGTGGTGATATGCTTGATTGTACATCTTGTGGAGAGTGTGCTGCGGTTTGTCCGGTTGGTGCACTTATTAACACAGACTACATGTACACATCAAATTCATGGGAACTAAACAGAGTACCTTCAACATGTACACACTGTTCTGCTGGTTGTCAAATCAATTATGATGTTAAACATGAATCAATTGCCAAAACTGAAGATAAGATCTACCGTGTTACAAACGAATGGAACTATGTTTCACTTTGTGGTGCAGGACGTTATGGTTATGATTATGAAAACAGAGATGTAGTTAAAGATGAGACTGCCTTTGCTAATGCACTAAGCGCATTTGAAAAAGCAGACACAATCAAGTTTACGTCTACTATCACTAATGAAGAAGCTCATATCCTTCAAAAACTAAAAGAAACTAAGGGTTATAAGCTTGTAAATCCTGAAGCGAAAGCTTTCCAAACTTTCTTAAAAGATTATTCTGAAATCTCTGGAACTGCGGTATATGGTTCAGATCTTAAAGTAGCTCACGATTGTAACTTCATCGTTTCTGTTGGATCTGCACTTAAAACAGATAACCCAAATGCACGTTACGCATTTAACAACTCAATGACAATGAACAAAGGTGCTGGTTTATACTTCCACCCAGTAGTTGATCCTGTTGTAAACCAGATGAGTAAATCGGTTATGTCTATTAACCACGCTCCACTTCAAGAAGAAGCAGCGCTTTACCTTATTCTTGATCTATTTGCTAAGAAAGATGCGCTTCCATCATCTGTATCTGAGTACCTAGCAAGTTTTCACTCTAGCAAAACTATAACGGTAGAAGAGACGATTAAAGAAAAAGTCGTTGAGATGGTTAAAGAGATGAAAGTAAATGAAGAGACAGGTGAAGAAGAAGAAGTTGAAGTAGAAAAATCTAAGATGGTTCCTAAGAAAGTTTCTAAGGAAGTTGAAGTAGATGAAAACGCTTTACTTTCAATCCTTAACGCGCCAAAAGATTTTGAAGAAAAGATGGAAAAATTCTTAAAGAAGAAAGATGCTTTCTCTTTAATCGTCGGACCGGATCTTTATACACACCCAGCATCTAAAAACCTTGCGCGTTTATGTGCATTGATTGAAAAGTACACTGACTTTGAATTAGTAATGATTCCTACATTAACAAACTCACTTGGTGTAGCTCAAATCTGTGACCTAGATGATGAAGCAGGTTCTTACTCAGTTGGTTACAACGCAGAAGCTGACTTCAAACTATGTGCTCTTGGAAACGGTGACTTAGATATGCCAGCTATGAATCAGCAAGAAGGTACGATGACATCTATTAACAAGCGTGTTAATCCTACGAATGCTGCTCTTGGTTATGGTGGATATGTTCTAAACGACCTTGCAAATGCACTTGGTATGAACGCAGCACTTACTATTGATTACACTGAAGCACTTCCAACAACGAAAGGTTTCAAAGCTGAGAAATTTGATAATCTTCCAAACCATTATGAAAACGATGGTACTGAAAAACGTGGTTATGTTCTTGAAGCAGTAAAAGTAGCTACAGGCTCAGACGAAAATGTTGAAGCTTGTATTGACGCTTCAGTAGAAAAAGCAGTTTACCTTGCTAACCCTGTTCGTCAGTTCTCTGACTTTACAGCTAAGGCACACCAATCTAAAGAGAAGCCAGGTCTTCACGCTTCTAAGTCTTACTTAGATGCCAATGGTATCTCTGAAGGTGATAAGGTCAAAGTTACTACTGCTAAAGGTACAGTTGAAGTAGAAGTAAGCCACGATCATTTCATTGATGGTGAGATTGCTTATCTTACAACATTTGATTCTAAACTAAATTCCGAAGCACTGTTTGACGGTTACCGTTTCACTACAGCTTCAATTGAAAGGGTATAAGTATGGATACAGCATATTTAATTGAAACGGTTATAAAGATCGTTGCTATTTTAACTGTGTTTTCTGCGCTTGCAGGTCTGGGGACTTACTTTGAGCGTAAGATTCTTGCATTTATGCAAAGACGTCTTGGGCCAATGGTTGTTGGACCGTACGGTCTTGCACAAGTAGCAGCAGATGGTATTAAACTGTTCACAAAAGAGGATATTATCCCAACGAATGTTGTGGCTAAGATCTTTAAACTGGCTCCTGTAATCACAGCAGCAACAGCATTTATGGCAGCAGCAGCTATCCCGTTTATGCCAAGTTTTACTGTTCCATTTACGGATTATGTAGTTAACCCTATTGTTGCAGATATTAATGTTGGTGTTTTATACGTATTGGCTGTCATGGCAGTGGGTCTTTATGGTCCTTTGCTTGGCGGTATGGCTTCAGCAAATAAATACTCTCTTCTTTCAGCGGCGCGTGGTGCGGCAGTATTTATCTCTTATGAGGTAATCACTGGTCTTTCACTTATCGCTCCACTGATGATGGTTGGTTCTTTTTCATTGATCGACTTAAACAACTTTCAAACTGAGGGTTACTGGATGGTAGTGTATCAGCCGGTTGCAATGATCCTTTTCGTGATCGCTGGGTTTGCTGAGACAGGTAGAACACCTTTTCACCTTGTTGCAAATGATCACGAGATCATTGATGGTTTTGGTACTGAGTATTCAGGTATGAGATGGGGTCTATTCTTCATCGGTGAGTATGCAAATATGTTTTTCTACGCTTTCTTGATCTCAATCATCTTCTTTGGTGGTTTTGGTGATGGAACAGGTTTAGGCGCACTTGCACTTCTTGGTAAGGTTTCTTTTTGGTTCTTCTTCTTCTTATGGACACGTGCTGCGTGGCCAGATGTAAGACCGGATCAATTGATGGCTTTATGTTGGAAAATTTTAATGCCACTAGCAGTGATTAACGTAGTTATCACTGGCTTTGTGTTGATGTTTTAAGGGTATATGATGAGTAAATTACCAAGTTTAGAAAACTTTAAAGACAGAAATGTAAGCGAAGACTCTGCTTACTATATGGTTGATATTGAGAAGTATGCTGAAACTCCAATGGAGAAGTTCAAGCAGGCTGTAAGCCGTACATTCAAACTAGAATTGTTTGTCGGTCTATGGGTTGTACTTCGTGAGATGTTCAAGTTTAACATTCACACTGTTCAATACCCAGCTGAAAAATTGCCTATCGGTCCACGTTACCGTGCGGTTCATGAGATGCAAAGACTTTGGGAATCAGGTACTGAAAGATGTATCGGTTGTGGCCTTTGTGAAAAGATCTGTATTTCAGACTGTATCCGTATGGACACTAAGATCGATGAGAACTCTCGTAAAGAAGTTACTGAGTATACGATTAACCTTGGTCGTTGTATCTTCTGTGGTTATTGTGCTGAAGTATGTCCGGAACTTGCGATTGTTCATGGTGGAAGATATGAAAATGTATCTGAGCAACGTGCACACTTCTTAGAGTTTGAAGATATGTTAACACCACTTGATATGGCTATCTCAGGAAAAGTTGCTGAGTACCCAGGTTTTGGTGCGATTACACCAAATGAAGATGCTAGCGTTACTAAAACGCCTTTAGCATACTAAGGAGATATGAATGTTTGAATTTTTAGCTTTTTATCTGTTTGCATTTTTAGTAGTAGCTATGTTTTACATCACAGTAACAACTAACCACTCTTTATATGCACTAACAGCTTTAGCTGCAGGAATGATTTTGATCTCTGCATTTTACTTTATGTTAAACGCAGACTTTATGGGTGTTGTTCAACTTATCGTTTACGCAGGTGCTGTTATGGCCCTTTATTCATTTGGTATGATGTTTTTTGATACGACTCGTGAGATTCACGAGAAGAAATCAAACTCTATCGTAGTATTTGGTCTTTCAATCATGGCAACATTGATTACAGTAGCTATGATCGCTGCACCGGTTATCGGTGGAAACATCGAAGCACATTACCCAATCGTTGAAGGTATTGGTAACTCACAAGCTATCGGTATGGTTCTTTTCACTAAGTATCTTGTTCCTTTTGAGGTTGCAGCCGTTATGTTACTTGTTGCAATGATCGCCGGTATCGTTATGGCTGGTAAGAAAATGGATGAGTCTTATTCTGAATTATCAGAAGAAGAGATTGATACTAAAGAAGCGGAGGTTATTTCATAATGATGGAAATCACTTTAACACATTACCTTGTACTTTCAACGGTGCTTTTTACAATTGGTTTAATCGGTGTTATGCGTCGTAAAAATCTTTTGATGCTGTTTTTTGCTACAGAGATCTTATTAAACTCAGTAAATATCGCGTTAGTTGCGATTTCACACTTTTATGGTGATTTTACAGGTCAAATGTTCGCATTTTTCATTATCGCTATTGCCGCTTCAGAAGTTGCGGTCGGTCTTGGTCTTCTTGTTTTATGGTTCAAACGCTATAACACTATCGACCTTGATAACATGACACAGATGAAAGGGTAATTTAGATGGAAATGTTTTTATATATCGCACTTTTTGCTCCCCTTGTAGGTTCTCTTACAGCGGGTCTTTTCGGTGCGCAAAAGAAGACACTTTTTACAGGTGTTTTCGCATCAGGAATGCTGTTTACTTCTTTTATAAGTTCACTGCTTCTTCTGATTCAAGTTCTTCAAGGTAATACTTACCATGTAGAGATGATGACATGGATCGCTACGGGTGATCTGTATGTACCATTTGGCTTCGTTGTTAACGAAGTGACGGTTACGATGATGATGGTTGTTACAACGGTTTCTACTGTTGTTCACGTTTACGCGATCGGTTACATGGATCACGATAAGTCATTCAACCGTTTCTTTGCATACCTTTCAGCATTTGTTTTCTCGATGATGATTCTTGTTATGTCTGACAATCTTCTTGGCCTGTTTATCGGTTGGGAAGGTGTTGGTGTGTGTTCTTGGTTACTGATTGGTTTTTGGTATCACAAAGAGAGCGCAACTTGGGCAGCTAACGAAGCGTTCATCATGAACCGTATCGCTGACCTTGCAATGCTTGTTGGTATCTTCACTTTATACTGGAACATGGGAACTATCTCTTATGATGGTATCTTCGCTGGTGTTGCTACGGCAGACCACGATATGCTTGTTGTAGCCGCGTCTTTCTTATTCGTTGGTGCAATGGGTAAATCAGCTCAGTTTCCACTACATACATGGCTTGCAGACGCAATGGAAGGTCCTACTCCGGTATCGGCACTTATCCACGCGGCAACTATGGTAACAGCGGGTGTTTACTTAGTAGTAAGAATGAACCCACTTTATGACCTTGTTCCTGAAGTAGGTATTGTAATCGCATCTCTTGGTGCTTTCGTTGCAATGTTCGCAGCTTCTATGGCCCTTGTTAATCGTGATATGAAACGTATCATTGCCTACTCGACACTGTCTCAGTTAGGTTACATGTTTGTAGCTGCTGGTCTTGGTGCTTACTGGGTTGCACTTTTCCACCTTATGGCTCACGCATTCTTCAAGGCACTTTTATTCCTAGGTGCCGGTAATGTTATGCACGCTATGAGTGATGAACTTGATCCATTTAAGATGGGTGGACTTGGTAAGGTTATGCCAGGAACATTTTGGATGATGACGTTAGCGTCTATTGCGCTTGCAGGTTTCTTCCCATTTGCTGGTTTCTTCTCAAAAGATCTTATCCTAGAGGTTGCTTTTGTTGGTCACCACCCAATCCTTTATACGGTTCTTCTTTTAACAGCAGGTCTAACAGCGTTCTATTCATTTAGACTTGCATTCTTGATCTTTACAGGTGAAGAGCGTTACAAGCTTTTTGGATTCCATCCACATGAAGCATATAAGTATATGTTAGTGGCAATGAGCCCACTTCTTGTACTTGCTATCATTTCTGGTTTCATGTTCAAAGGAACATTCTATGACATGATTATTAACTTGCTTCCAGCGGGTGAATACCATGTACATAACCCAATCGTATATTGGATCATGACTATCGGTACTCAACTTTTTGTTGGTGGTGCTGTTTTATACGCATGGATCAAATACAAAAATGCAAAAATCGATAAGAAAGTTGAAGAAGGTTTCTTCTACCAGCTTCTTTTCAACCAGTACTATATTCCAAAAATATATGACGAAGTGTTCTCTAAGCCTTATGCTGAACTTTCTAAGATGTGTTGGAAACTTGATAACGCTGTTGTTGATGCATCAGTTGATGGTATCGCAAACGTATTTTACGGTACAGCTAAGAAAACTCACACAATGCAAGATGGTAACTTATCATCTATGCTTAAGTGGATGGTAGCTGGTTTAGTAGCTATGCTTACATTTGCTGCATTAGTAGTAAGCGGTGACGCTATCTACGTATTTTTACAAACATATGTTGCTCCAGTTCTAGAAGCTGTTGTAGGCATGATTAAAAGCATAGGACACTAGAATGATAGAACATATTTTATCTATATTAATCTTCTTTCCATTAGTTGCTGCACTTCTTGGTTTCATGGTAAACAAAGAATCAATGCGCGCTTATGGTATAGCAGTTTCAGGGATCGAGTTCGCTCTTTCACTTTGGCTTTGGTACGCATTTGACGGTGCAGTAGGTGGATTCCAGTTCACAGAAATGGCAGCACTTATTCCAGCCTTTGGTATCAACTACCAATTAGGAATTGATGGTATCTCTTTATTTATCGTAATCATGTCAACACTTGTTACTTTCATCGGTATCGCTTCATTAACTGAAACGCGTGATGTTAAGAACATGATCATTACACTTCTTGTTTTAGAGATGACTATGGTTGGTGTTTTCGTATCTTTAGACGCTATCTTGTTTTATGTGTTCTGGGAACTTTCTCTTGTACCGATGTTATATCTTATCGGTGCATGGGGTGGACCTAAACGTGTTTACGCGTCAATCAAGTTCTTCTTATATACATTTACCGGTTCACTGGTAATGCTTGTAGGTATGATCTTCATGGCTTACTTATATCAGCAAGCGACAGGTCAATGGTCATTCTCTATCACTGAGTGGTACAGAGTTGTTCTTCCTATGAACTTACAAACATGGTTGTTCTTAGCATTTTTCCTTGGTTTTGCTATCAAGGTTCCAATGTTTCCATTCCATACGTGGTTACCATATGCTCACGGTCAGGCGCCTACTATCGGTTCTGTTATCCTTGCAGCGGTTCTACTTAAGATGGGTACGTACGGTTTTGTACGTCTTTCACTTCCGTTGTTCCCGGATGCGTCAGTTTATTTCATTCCACTAGTTGTGGTAATGTCTTTGATCATGATCATCTACACAGCAATGGTTGCATACGCTCAAGAAGATATCAAGCAGGTTGTTGCCTATTCTTCAGTATCTCACATGGGTGTTATCGTTCTTGGAACATTTGCACTTAACATCGAAGGTATCTCTGGTTCGATCTTTTTAATGATCGGTCATGGTATTGTTTCAGGTGCGCTGTTCTTGCTTGTTGGTGTTATTTATGACCGACGTCATACTAAGCTTATGAGTGAGTTTGGCGGTTTAGCTTCTGTTATGCCTAGATACGCAACTATCTTTGGTGTGATGATGATGGCTTCTGTTGGTCTTCCACTTACGATTAACTTCGTCGGTGAGTTCCTTTCACTTCTTGGTCTTTTCAAAGTATCAGCTACTTACGCACTAATTGCAGGTTCTGCGATTATCGTTGGGGCTATCTATATGCTTGCTGCATATAAGAAAGTGTTCTTTGGAAATGTGACTAAGAAAGAAAATGAAAACCTTCCAGATGTAACAAGAACTGAATTAATGGGCCTTATTCCATTGGTTATCATCGCTATCTGGTTAGGTATCTACCCTAAACCGATCTTAGACCCAATTGATGCATCGGTTCGTGAAAACGTTCTTAACATCATGTATCAAAAAGTAAACACAGAAATGGGAACAGAAGAAGCGCGCGCTTTGATCTCTGACCCATACGCTGTAAAAGAAAAAGTTGTTGTAGCAACTGCTCCTAAGAAGCACGCTCCAGCAGCACACTCAGAAGGAGGGCACCACTAATGTTAGAAGCTGTAAATGTAAGTTTCGCATCTTTAAATATGCCTACGCTTTACCCGATGCTAATAGCTATCGTGGGAGCACTTTTAATTCTTGTTATTGACCTTTTCAAAGAGGATTTACACAAGTCTGTATACGTAATGATGACATTACTTTTCCTAGCACTTGACTTAGGTGCCGTTCTTGACTTCGTTGGTGTTTTTGAGACAACTGGCGCGGTACGTGGTTTCTTTGATGTTATGTTGATGGATGGTGTTGCTATCCTTGCTCAACTTATCATGCTTGTATCTTCAATGCTGTTCATCTTGTTAGCATTGACTAACCAAAGATTTCAAGAGTACAGATACGCAGAGTATTTTGCTCTGTTCTTATTTGTAATCGCTGGTCTTCAGTTCATGGTATCTACAGATAACCTTATCCTTGTGTTTGTTGGTTTAGAGACGTCTTCTTTAGCGCTTTACCCACTTATCGCTATGCACGGTAAACGTCACTCTTTTGAAGCAGCGGCGAAGTACTTTACTATGGGTGCCCTTGCAGCGGGTCTATATGCTTTTGGTGCGATGATCCTTTACGCACTTACAGGTTCAGTTGAGATCGGTCAGATCTCTACGACGATTGCTACAAACGGTATTGATGCAGGTACAACAGTGTTTATCATTCTTGCTACTATCTTCTTACTGTCTGCATTCGCATTCAAACTGGGTCTTGTTCCGTTTCATACATGGACTCCGGACGTTTATCAGGGGTCGACTTCAGCACTAGCTGGTTTCATGTCTATCGTTCCTAAACTGGCTGCCTTTGTTGTTGCTATGCGTATCTTTGAGTTCTTAATGGGCACAGGCGTATTCTGGATTGAGATGATGCTTTATGCTATCGTTGTTCTTACTATGACAATGTCAAACATCTGGGCGCTTGTTCAAAAAGATGCTAAGCGAATGCTTGGTTACTCTTCAATCTCTCACGCTGGTTTTGTAATGGCGGCTGTACTTATCGGTACAACCCATGCAAACACAGCACTATTTCTTTACTGGGCACTGTTTGCATTTGCTAACCTTGGTGCTTTTGCAATGTTATGGATGGCGCATGAGAAGCAACACGACCACACATCAGATGACGCTTTTGAAAAATACTCAGGTATGATCAAGACTTCACCTTTTACAGCGGTTATGATGGCACTGTTTATGTTCTCTCTAGCAGGTATCCCACCGTTCGCTATGTTCTGGGGTAAGGTATATATGTTATCTGCTGCAGTTACAGGCGGGTACATCGTACTTGCTCTTATCATGGCACTTAACTCTGCTATCGCAGCGTACTACTATGTTAAACTTATCGTTTATATGTTCATGAAAGAGCCTGTAAGCGGTAATTATACTGTTAACAGCTCTAATGCTCTTAAAACAGTTATCGGTACAGCAGCAGTGTTTACAATCGCTTCTGTTGTAGCAGTAAGTCCACTTATGGAATTTATTGCTAAGATGGTTTATAACAGCGGGTACTAAACTCTAAATTTAAAAGGAGGTATACTCCTTTTTTTCTTCGATTTTCTTTTTTTTTGAAGAAGCTTCGCTTCTTCTGTTTTTCCGATCTTCTCTCTTCCTATTTGTTTTATAGTTTAACTAATAGTCATTTTACAATAATTTTGTTCTGTACAATTGTGTGTAATAAACTTCATATAATATAATTACATAATATTACACATCAAACGTTAAGTATAATTGTTTTACAATCTTACATTATATAGTTGTTGGACAAAGGGTGCTGTGGAAGGGTATTTAAAGTGTAAGCTCATAATCTGATTCCATATATGTATGGATCTGCTGAGTTATAATATATTGAAAAGGGGAGAAAATGAATAAATGGTTAATAGGATTGCTAATACCAGTTCATATGATGGCTTTTGATATGGGGGATAATTTACTAAAAGACACTAAAGCTGGTTGGAGAGGTATGTTTACTGGTATTTCTTGTCCTAATGAAAGTGAGTGTAGTAGTGTTTGGGTTTACAGGAATAAAGCAGATGAAGGGTGGTTTTTCAAGGATAATGAAACTAGCGTAAGTAATGTGAATAAAAAAGATTTTAATAAACTTAATTTAGAAAGTGAAATAAATAATAGCCCATCAAAAGAAACACAGAAGTTGGTGAAAAAAATAACTGCTGGTCTAAATAGTGAAAATTCATCAACATTGCGTGCGGATATTTATACAGGATCAGTTGGTAATGTAGGTATGTTAGTACACTTAAAATCAACGATGACTCAAGATTCAAAAGCAACAGATGATGAAGTGGCATCAGACTATTTATTAGATTATAACGGGGGCTCATTCAATGTGCGTTTAGATTTACAAGATTGGGTCAAAAAAATATACAAAGCGGATAAAGATGGTAATCTAACAAATGGAGATGCTTACGGATACTCTTGGCAATTAGGGATAAAAGGGCAAAGTCTTACAAGCGTAGTGGGTACAGAAACCGCAGATAACGTGGAGTATATTCCATATACAGGAATTGTTGGGCAGTGGGATTTTGGTATTTACAACAAAGACAATCCTGATTTACGTGATGGTATCCTACAGCTTGGTCTGCACATCTCTTATGAGTACCTAAATGATGACATCAAAGATATTATGAATAATGATGTCGAGAATCATGAAGGAATTGTTGGTGCATATGCCAATTTCGTAATAGATAAGGTAGCAACAATCAGTACATCATACTCAACAGTCGTTTCTCATTTTCAAGATAGAAAACGCTTCTTTATTAGTTTAAATATCTATCCAGATCAAAAATAAGCAAAATAAATGTGAGATCGTGAATCTACACTTAAATGTATATATGTTATCTGTCAAAATACTATATACACCCCAGGGGTTGAATCCCCACTTTTATCTATCAGTTAAAATACTATTTTAGTTTTGATTTCTTTGTGATGCTCTCTTACTTTCTTCGACCGCGAAGAAGGTAAGCAAAACTAGCGAACAGCGGTTTTTCAAAGGAAAAAGTTTCTTAGTAAAGAAGCTCTCTCAACGTCTTCGAACTCGGTAGCTACCGAGTGCCTTCATTCCACTTCTTTTATCTCTAATAACCTGAAACTCGCTTTGCTCAAACGGTCATGTTTTTTAACGAGATAAAAGAAGTTCCATTCAGTTCTGCAGAGGTTTCGATTGAGCCTAAGAGGGAAGGCATCTATTAATGTAAGAGCTAAGGCTCTTATTCTTCAAGAAAATATAAAAAATTAGGGATTAGAAACTTTTAGTGCAATGAGCATTTATGACGAGGCGTCTCCCCAATTTTTACATTAATTACTAGAAGTAGTATAAAAATTTATTGAATATACAGTTGTTTTTGTTATAAATCTGAAATAATTTTGATTTTACTAATGGAGAGAATATGATTGATGGTGAAGTAGTGGCTCAAGAAGGACAAAAAATGTATGAGCTTATATCTTATGAAGAGGTGGTGGAATTTAAATACACCCTGCCTGATGAAGACGAAGAAAGCGTTTTAGAACGTGAACTAACCTTTATCTGGGAAGATGGCCTTGCAAAATTCATAGAAGAACATGGTGCTGATAAGCCATACAAGGTACATAGCTTTAAACGAGAAAGAGAATACAACTTTTTTCTTGACCAGCAAGAAGGTCTAACAGATGATCTTATTGAAGAAGTACAAGAAGAGATAGCAAACAAAATGAAGTTTGGCTTTGAATTTTCTGGACAACTTCATAACGACGACTAAAAATCAGGATTAGGTCATCACTATTCAGTTTTTTAAAGTCCTAAAGTAATCTACTCTTTTTCAGGACTGGACTCTTCAGCGGACTTTTCTGCTTCTGCTTTGGCTCTATCCGCCTTGGAAATATAAGGTGGTTTAGAGGTGGTCTTTGTCTTTGCTCGAGCACGTTTGAGACGCTTGTTGTGTATCTTCTGAATCTTGTCTTTTCTATTCATATTACCATTCCTTAACTATCGTGACTTAGTATCTGTTTTTAATAACGATATTCCAATTTGAGCTTACTGATTCTTTCTTAAGATAAAATCTAAAAAATCTTTTTGATAACAATATGCCTTTTTCTATAAGTGGCTCATTGTATACTTCTGACTATAATTTAATCTCATGCTATTATACTTTACTAAGTGGTAAATGACTATCTCCAATGTCATAACTTTGATAAAGCAGGCTGTGAGTTTAATGACTTAAAATTTTTAGAGATAGCGTTAAGAAGGAACAGTAAATGGCTATAGATAATTCACTTTATGATTCACTAGAAAATACATATTTTCAGATAAAAGAGTATTTAGACACTATTCAACTTGGACGAGAACATTCGCCAATGATGTTAAAACATGAAGAGTTGGCGGAGCTACTAGAGAGCTTTGATGTTGAAGCTATTGAAGAACAGTCAAAAGATATCAATGCCCTGCATGCGCAATTGAATGATATCAAAGAAGTTTCTAACAAGATTGTTGAGGACCTTAGAGGCATTGATGATTCTGTAGCGTGTGCCGACAGTGTGGTTAGCGGGTTAGATACCGTGTTTTTAAAAATAAAAAATATTGTTGTCTAAAAGAAGTAAGGTCTCGCCCATACTTTAAAAGTAATAGTGCTGAACTGAGGCTAGTCTTTTTTGACAAGCTCTCTGACTGCCCATTGTGCAAATTCGGCTCGGGTACAACTATCATTATGCCCATAATCTACACCTTCTGAGCAGTTATAAATAATTAAATCATTTTTAGGGTTTGGGTTGGGTGCTTCATCGATGACTTGACGAACAGACCATTCGTGACCGTGTTTTCCATTGGTATAAAAGTGACCCAATTTGATTTCACTGGCACTGAGTTTGTCATTATCCGCATGTTGCAAGGTGAGCGTAAAGAGACGGTTTAGATCTTCTATGGTGATATCGATCACTAAATCCATATCTTTAACCGCATGAGAAATATGTTTACTCTGTATAGAGGTGCGCAGGGCTTCTTTGGGACTTGTCTGTTTTTCGGTAAAACGCATCATGCTAATGGGGTAACGTCGCCAAGAGAAGAAACTGTTAAAGGTAACCGCGACAATAAACATACTCAAGACATTAATAAAGATAGGCGAGAGGATATACATAAATCCTAAGTCATGTACAACAGGACCTCCCACGACAGCCACAAGTGCGGTAGCCCCTCCCGGAGGATGGATACAATTTAACAGATGCATAGCACCGATGGACAGACCAACAGCAAGCCCTGCTGCGATAAATATGTTGGGAACAAGCATATAACAGGCTACACCGATAAACGCGGACATAAGATTTCCCATAAAAAGTGCCCAAGGCTGGGATAAGGCACCGTGAGGAATAGCAAAAAGCAACACAGCAGCTGCCCCCATTGAGGGAACCAGAAAAAAGGCAGCTTCAACTCCAAGGATAAGGTAGCTGATATAAAAGCTGATAGATATACCGAGGATACTTCCAAGCGTAGCTACTATTTTTTCGCTGCTACTTGTTCTGGAGCGTTCAATACTGAAAAATCTTTTTAAGCGTAAAAGGGTGTTATTCATACTTAATCATAGCATAATAAAGGGGATGGGTTTTGGGGGCTTAGAAATCAAGGGGAAAGTCTTCCCCTTTACTTTTTACACTATTTTACTTCTTGTTAGTAAAACTTTCTATGATATCATCAAGGGTCTGTTTCTCTTCTTTTTCTTCATTGCTGAACCCTTTTTTCTCAAGCGTTTTTACAATCATCAATTGATATGCTTCAAAAGAGTGATGGAGGATAGGGCTTAAACCTATCTCCTTATCAAGGCTATCAGGAACGATTCCAAGAAGACTTACTTGAGGGAGAGTCTCTCCTCTACGCTCAATCATATTAAGACATTCTAAGACACTCGTCTCATCTGTAGTGTCATTTGTCCCCAAAGCACGAAACTTTTGCATAGGAAAATCGTAAAGTGACCCGGGGGTATCGTCAATACCTACCGCATCAAGGACAAGGACTTCCTCATACTGCATTAGTATGTTTAGTAGACTCATTCCCTCAACACCACCATGGATGATATCCACGCTTGGGGAAAAACTGTAGTTAGACTCTAGGTATTTACTCGCGTATAAAGCAATACCTTCATCTTTGTGTAATATGTTTCCGATACTTAAAATAGCAAATTGTTTTTTATTCATGCGGAATTCTAGCTAAACTTTCCAATAAAAAAATAAAGGTACAGATATAAAAAATATAGGGGTCATACCCCTAAAGTTAGTTAACTATACTTTCAAAAAACGATAAGGAATTTAAATTGGAAATGTCACCTGAAGAAAAGATAGAAATGAAGAATGCACTTAATGGTAAGTTTAGTGATGATTATAATGATTTAGAAAAACTATTGGAGATTCTTACTTCTGAAAAAGCTGCGGCAACGAATCATGGTACATTTAAACGTATAGACGGGGCAATATCTAAGCTACGTATGAAAATGAATAAGCTTAAACCATAACTCTGGAGGAAACACTTTATGTATACAGTACAAATGGAACAAGAATGTGGATGTTTTAAAAAAAGTGAATATTCTAATAACACTTCATTTCCAACGCAACAAGAAGCCTATAATTATTCAAATATTGTAGCGGAACTTATGAATGAAGAGTTCTGTGGTAAACATACTTTCTTTTCTCAACCAACTGACGGTAACGGCTTTATCATTAGAGTTGCTATCAATGCTACCTATGTATCTGGTTGCAGTACGGGTGTTACGTGTGATACGGGTTGTGGCTCTACGGATGACTGGGCCCTTGAAGCTACTGAAAATACCAATGATGATAGCTGTGGTACGGGGTGTGGCTGTTCTTAAAATATAATGTCAGGTTATTCAAGCTTGTGTAGCTTGAAAACTTAACGATCCCTCATCCTAGGCATTTTAGATTCTGCTTCACCAAAGAAAACTTCTGTAAATGCCTTTGACAACTCTATGTTGTCTGTGTAGGTATGCATTGTCTTGTAAAACAGATCCTTAACTTCCTTCGTTTGCTCCTGCGTATTACTAAATGGTGTATTTTTAATAATACATAATGCGATGTCATTGGCAACTTGACTTGGCATGTCATCTCTAATGTTGCACCATGCTGTGTGTAGATCGGAAGGGAGTTCTTTGTTATCATAGCTTTCGCTAGCAAAGATATACTGTGCGTCCATAAGCCTAGAAATAGCAAAACTCAAATCATTTTTTGAAGGAAACATATTTGTTGGTCCATATTGTGTCTCAGGGTCTTTGTGTATCTTTATCAAGTTATTAATAATAGTGTCAAAATGTTTCATAAATTTTATCCTGTAACTACAGTACTAGACTGTTCTTCATTAGTTTTTTTTAATTGCGGAAGTATAACTTGTTGAGGTTTAAAACACACTCAATAAGTTAAGGCTTTATCTAAGATGCAATAAGCACAATTTTGCTAAAATACGATTCATATAATAAAAGGTTTAATAATAATGAGTGAGAGCAAAGATTTTTTACGTACAATCGTTGAAGCGGACTTAAAATCAGGTAAGTATAAAGAGGTAACTACACGGTTTCCTCCAGAGCCGAATGGCTTTCCTCATATTGGACATGCTAAATCTATCTGTATAAATTTTGGTATCGCAGATGACTATAACGGTCACTGTAACCTTAGAATGGATGATACCAATCCAACTACAGAAGACACAAAATACGTTGAAGCTCTTAAAGATGCGGTGCAGTGGCTTGGATTTGAGTGGGGTGGCAATGTACATTTTACTTCTGATTACTTCGACCAGATACATGATTACGCGGTTGAGCTTATTAAAATGGGTAAGGCATACGTTGATAGTACCAATGAAGAAGAGATGCGTGAACTTCGTGGGACAGTTACTGAGGCCGGAAAACGTAGTAAGTTTGCCGAGCGTAGTATTGAAGAAAATCTAGACCTTTTTGAGAGAATGAAAAATGGCGAGTTTAAAGATGGTGAACACGTACTAAGAGCTAAGATCGATATGGGCGCGGCCAATATGAAGATGAGAGATCCTCTTTTATATCGTATAAGACACGCACATCATTTCCGTGCAGGCGATAAGTGGTCAATTTACCCGATGTATGACTTTGCTCACTGTTTAGCTGACTATATTGAAGGGGTATCCCACTCTATTTGTACACTGGAGTTTGAAAACAACCGTGATATCTATAACTGGGTGCTTGATACTCTTGGTCTTACGACAGTGCGTCCTTACCAGCATGAGTTTGCACGACTTGGTATCAACTATACCGTTATGAGTAAAAGAAAGCTTTTAGAACTTGTCGAAGATGGTCAGGTAAGTGGATGGGATGATCCCCGCCTTCCTACTATTGCCGGATATAAAAGAAGAGGGTATACGCCGGAATCTATCTTAAACTTCTGTGATCAAATAGGTATCGCAAAAGCAAACTCAATGGTTGATGTTGCACAGCTTGAGTTTTGTATAAGAGATGATTTAAATAAAAAAGTACCACGTGTTATGGCGGTGCTTGACCCACTCAAAGTAACGATTGAAAACTATGAGGGCCGTGAAGAGCTTGATGCTTCATACTACCCAGAAGATGTGCCTAAAGAGGGTTCAAGAAAGATACCTTTCTCTAAAGAGATATATATCGAGCGAAATGACTTTATGGAAAATCCTTCAAAGGGTTACTTCCGTCTTACACCTGAGCAGCCCGTACGTCTTAAACATGCTTACATCATCACATGTAAGGAAGTTATAAAAGATGCTGATGGAAAGATCGTAGAGATAAAAGCAGAGTACAATCCGGCGTCTAAAAGTGGCTCAGATACTAGTGGTATCAAGGTTAAGAGTGCTATCCAGTGGGTAGAGGCTAAGAATGCTAAAGAAGTAGAAGTAAGAGTTTATGACAGACTCTATTCTTCAGAAGCACCAGAAGGATTAGAGGACTTGAACCCTCACTCTTTAACAGTTATCAAAAATGCGCTTATTGAACCTGCTGTGATAACAGACAAGCCTGATGAGAGATTCCAGTTTGAAAGACAGGGTTACTTTTATGCCGATCCTGTTGACTACACGGGTGAAAAACCTGTATTTAATAAAATAGTCGGTCTTAAAGACTCTTATGCTAAAAAGAAGAAAACCGTTGAAGTACCTAAGCCTCAGGCTAAAAAAGAGCAAATAGATGGTGAGGTGGCAGCTATGAGTGAAGCTGAACAAGCTCTTTTTGATAAGTATAGTGAGCTTGGCCTTAACAGTGAAGTGGCTAACACTTTAGCGCGGGATGAGCAACTGTCTTCGTTTTATGAAGAAGCGCTAGGGGAACTTAATAGCCCTGTAAACCTTGCTAACATCGTGACAAATGAGGTAGCTAGAGAGCTTAAACAGATGCAGGCAAGCGAGCTTAAGTTTAATGCAAAACAAGTAGCAGAACTTGTTAAGATGATTGATGATACGACTATCTCCAATAAGATTGCAAAGCAAGTGTTTGAAGAGATGGTGAAGAGCGGAGAAAACCCGACTCAAATAGTTGAAGCGAAAGGGCTTGTACAGATAAGTGACCCTTCTAAGATCTTACCTATCATTGATGAGGTCATTGCAAAAAATCCAGACAATGTTGCTAAGTTTAAGGACGGTAATACCAAACTGTTGGGCTTCTTTGTCGGGCAAGTCCTCAAAGCAACCGGGGGCAAAGCAAACCCACAAGTAGTAAACTCCCTTGTGGCTGAACAATTAAAATAACAAGTTAACAACTAGAGGTGGCAGATTGGGGTCTAAAATATACCCCTGTGAGTGAATCTTACTTTTATGTTAATAGACCCCTAAAATAAAAAAACTTTTATAAATAACAATTACTTTTTTCAAAGTATTCATATATTGCTTATAATCATGGTTGATATCTCTAAATATAATTGGGCATAATGGTTCTATGCAGATTCCAAAAAATGGCAGAGATATGATTTCATTGATAGTTGTTTTGACTGGTACCTATGTGCTGATATGTTTTTCGCTTTTTCTCTTGCAACGCCAGCTGATCTATTTTCCTACTTCAGAGGTGAGCAGTTCCAATGTCAACGATATCCTGATCGATACAGGTGAAGTACATATCAAGGTCTGGATACTCAACCCCGGCAAGCAAAAGGCTCTTATCTATTTTGGCGGTAATGCCGAGAACGTTGCTTATAATATTGATGATTTTAGGAGAATCTTTAGCGACTCTACGGTCTACCTCATTAACTATCGAGGTTACGGAGGAAGCAGCGGGTCTCCCCATGAAAAAGGGTTTTACCGTGACGCACTCTTTGCTTACGACCATTTTTCACCCCATCACAGTACCGTCTCGGTAATGGGGCGCAGCGTCGGTTCGGCGGTCGCGACTTATCTGGCCTCAAAACGCAGCATAGACAGGCTCATTCTCGTTACGCCCTTGGACAGTGCGCAGAGCATAGCTAAACGGCTCTATCCGTTTTTACCTATGGGCCTTATCCTGCAAGAGAAGCTGGACTCAGTCGGCAGAGCGGCAGAGATCACTGAGAATGTACTGATTATAGCGGCAGCCGATGATGAGATCATACCGTACAAAAACACCCAAAACCTTGCTAAAGCTTTTGGCAAAGAACAGCTACAGCTTGTTTCGATCAGCGAGATGGGACACAATACCGTACACCTGCATCCCGCATACGAAAGAGCTATTAAAAAGTTTATGAGGTAGTGTCAAGTAAGTAGTTACGTAAGAACTTAAGCAAACACCGCCCCTAATTTTTTATTTGAGAGAAAAGATCATCAGTAGTCAGTGTAAAAAATGGTGAAATTTCAACTTCAGCACTCTCAAGTGCCTCTGCCGTCCAGACATTACATGTGTTTAGTATATGGTATTTTTTACTAGAGAGGTAGAAAAAACTGTTTGGATAAAGTCCTTCAGACAATATTATAGGTTTATAATCTTTTTTGGCAAAAGAGTTTTCAATAAATGCTAATAGTTTTATGTGTCCTTTTTTTGATATAGTAATTTTTTCAACACTCTCTTTTGAAAACATACTTAAATCATATCTACTTAAAGCTCTGACATGTAGAACACTTGAAGTAGGAATCAGCGCTGCTTTTATCGTCATCCAAACGGATGGATCTGAACTTTTATAAAAAGCTTCATCTCCCCAGCCGACTTCTATATATTTATACTTTTTAAATAAAGGATCTATTTGCCATGCAGAGTTATTTATATCTTCTGTCTGGAGAACTATACCTGCATGCCATCCGTGGTTTAGAACAAAAATATCTCTATTTTTATCAGCAAAAACAGTACTAGAGAAGAATGAAAATATTATTAATACCAGTATTTTTAAAGCCTGCATACAAACCCCTGTTGATTACGATTATATCATCTGTTGAATTGATTCATTAAAAGCATGTGACTTTGGTACTAATTCTTCCTTTACATTTATATATTGTTAGCGCCAGCTTATTCCATTTTTTTTGCAAGAAAATTTGCTGTCGGGGCATCTACTGTATCTACATGCAGGACAATCCACTCAGGCGTTCTACGTATAAAGTTAGTGATCTTAGTAATATCTTCATAACGCTTCCATAGTTTAACCGCAAGATTAAGCTCATCTAAAAACATATCATGGGCTGTTTTGTGCATGTCATATTTGGGGAAGTCATACTCTCGCATTAGTTTTTCTTCGTTTGCAAAGTGTTCTTTGACATGCACGAGGTATTCATCGATCTTACTTTCTAATTCTTCCATTGTAACTTCGCCTCTATCTTGCAAGATAGCAAGCTTGTCAATGTCGTTGAGAATCTTAATCTCATCTTCATGGGTTTGTTGCATCTGCTCAAGACTCATATCTTCTAGCTGCTCGACATAAACTAGTGCCATAAGGTATCCTTTATGAGTATTATAATGTATATGTGCCATAAGAGGGTTGATAAATATCAAGATTTTTCTGTGTAATGCAAAGCTATGGCTAAAATTAGTTTATAATAATAGTGAAAATTATAGGAGAAAATATGGCACCCACTAAAGAAGAAAAAAACAAAGAAGAGATCCTTACTTTTTTAAAGTATAACGACATCGACCCTAACACTGCTATGGGGTATGATAATAAGTTTGAAACAAGATATTATGTTGGTGACAGTAGAAAGTTTGCAGAAGAGACGAGAATTGGTTTTAATATTGTCGGTACAAGCGATATCAATGTAGTTTTCCATGAGATAAATGATATTGAATTTGAAACAGAATTCAAAATTACAGAACAGACATTTACTTATGACGAAGTCCACGAGACCTTAACCATTATTGGTAATGAGTCAAAAAAGCATAACGAAGCCTATAAAATTATTATTAGCAGTATCTATCTAGATCTTTAATTAGATGCTTCTCAATTAGGTTAAAGTAAAAATAACATAAATATAAATTATCTAAATTATTATCTAAAGTGAACAAAAACAATCTATGCTATACTCCATTTTTATACAAAGGAAAGAGTATGGCATATATAGATTTAACAACAAAAGACTTTAACGAAACACTTGATAATAACGACATAGTGATTATCGATTTCTGGGCAGAATGGTGTGCTCCCTGTAAACAGTTTGCTCCAATTTTTGAAAAGGCAGCAGAAGATTATCCTGATGTTGTATTTGGTAAGGTCAATACTGAGGAACAACAAGCTATAGCAAGAGAGTATGGTGTTCATTCGATTCCGACCATTATGGTTGTCAGAGAGGGTATCATCCTTCTTAATCAAGGGGGTTCTTTACCTGCAGAGGCCTTTGGTAAGCTCATAACTCATGTTAAAGGGCTTGATATGGATGAAGTACGTGCAGAGATGGCTAAAGATGAAGAGGACGACGAGTAGTCTCCTTATCTTTCACTTCTAAAGTTAGCGGGAACACATTGATAAATGTAAGAGCTTAGGCTCTTACCCCTAGCTAAAATTGACCCTAAATTCTAATTTCTATTTTAGAAAGATTTGTTATGATGCCTCACTTTTATTAATGGATAACATCATGCAAAACTGGTACGAAAAAACAAGAGCTAAAACAGAACATATTTATCAAGATATTATTTCCCATGACTTCGTAACGGGACTTATGCAAGCCACTCTAGACAAAGACACCTTTGGTTTTTATGTCAATCAAGATTCCCTTTATCTTAGCGAATATAAAAAATCATTGGTTGCCGTAGGAAGTAAATGTCATCGTCCTGATGATACGCAGTTTTTTTATGAATCGGCTACAGGTATCATACAAGTTGAAGATGCTTTACACAAAGAGTTCTTAGAAGAGAAGTATAAACATGGGGAGCCTTCTCCTACGTGTGAACTATACAACTCATACCTTGCACGTATCGTTCACAAGGAGTCTGTCGAGGTAGGTGTTGCAGCCGTACTTCCCTGTTTTACTATCTACAAAGAAGTAGGTGACTTCATCTTAAAGACCCAAGGAAATAAGGGTTCAAACCCTTATCAAGCGTGGATAGACACGTATGCCAGTGATGAGTTTGCCGAGGCCGTACAACAAGCCATAAACATTGCCGATACTTATGCGTTAACAGCCTCTCCTGATAGCCTTGCTAAAATGGAAGAGGTCTTTATCAAAACGTCTCAACTGGAATGGATGTTTTGGGATTCTGCGTATAAGCAAGAGAAGTGGAAGATATGAGTTCTTCATACTCTCCTGTTTTAACTATCGCAGGTTCTGATTCTGGAGGCTGTGCCGGTATCCAAGCAGATATCAAAAGTATCTGCGCAAACGGTGGATATGCCGCCTCCGTTATCACAGCAACCACTGCGCAAAACACTCAAGGGGTCACGGACATTCATCCTATCCCTGTGCCCCATATTATCATGCAAATGAAAGCTGTGCTTGATGACATAAGTTTTTCGGCTATTAAGATAGGTATGCTTCATTCACCTGAAGTCATTGAGGCAGTACAAAACACCTTAGAAGAGTACAAAATAACAAACATCATTTTAGATCCTGTGATGATAGCCACCTCCGGTGATAAACTCCTAAATGATGACGCGGTGCATTCTCTCAAAGAGTTTTTACCCAAGGTTAGGCTTATAACACCTAACATTCCAGAAGCACAACTGCTCGTTGGACATGATATAAATCTAGAGAACTTGGAGATATCAGCACAAGAGTTAGCAGAGTTGTACCATACTTCTGTCTTACTCAAAGGCGGACACCTAGAACTCACCGATACCATGACTGACATACTCTATAACTATGAAAACAAAAAGACAACTGTCATAAACAACAAGACCGTAGAAACTATCAATACTCACGGAACAGGCTGTAGCTTATCATCTAGTATTGCTACTTACGTAGGGTTAGGGCTTAGTTTAGAAGAGGCATGTATCAAAGGGTGTGAGTATCTTAACGGGGCCATCAAAGAAGGTAAAGATAAGGTATTGGGAAAAGGACATGGTCCTGTGCACCATTTTTACAGAGCTTCTTTATGCTAACGAATGAAGTAACAAGAGAAAATTTAAACAAATTGGTCGTGAAGTTTTATGCAAAAGTTGTCAAAGATGACTTAATAGGACCGATTTTTATTGATGTACTGGGTAAAGATTTAAAAAGTGAAACATGGCAAGCACATATTAAGCTATTGACTGATTTTTGGGCTTCTATTGCATTAGGAGACACTGCCTATAACGGTAGTCCATTTGCTCCTCATATTGAGTTTCGAGACAGACTCAGCATAAAAGCATTTGAGCAATGGATGAAGCTCTTTTTTGAAACGCTTAATACAATTTATGAACCGGAACTAGCACAACGCTTTCTTGCTAGAAGTAAAAATATCGCAGGTAATTTTATACGTAATCTAGGACTTGATAAGATACAGCAGCCCTAGATAAGGGCCTTTTGTATAGAGTGTGTTCTATTTAATTTCCCAGGTATCACCAGCATAAAGGAGCTTGTTAAAGTCTCCCTCGCCTTTTTTAGCCTTCACTGCAGTGATCTGGGCAGTCACTTGATCGTTATAAATGACATCTTTAACCGCGTATATAACACCGTATAACTTAGGCATCTTTGGGTTGACATCCATGGCTACAAGCAAAGAAGCAAGCATCTCATTTGTCTTATCATGAACAAGGCAGTCTGCCTCTGTGTACTTCTCTCCTAATTCAACGACTTTTAATGTCAGCTTATCAAGGATGATGCCTTTTTTGACCTCATTTCCAAATGTCATTGGCTCGCCGTGTGTCAATATAATGGAATGATCGTCTCGAGTCTTTTTATTTGTGTAATCATCATGACAACCATCATTGAAAATAACACAGTTTTGAAGCACTTCAACAAAAGATGTCCCTCTATGTTCTTCTGCTTCAAGCATGATCTCTTGTATGTGCTTTGAATCAGTGTCGAAGGTACGTGCGATGAAGGTTGAACTGGCACCAAAAGCAAGTTTCGCAGGACTAAAAGGTCTATCCAAAGAGCCGTAAGGTGTAGATTTTGTCACCTGCCCCTGTTTAGTAGTAGGAGAATACTGTCCTTTTGTTAAACCATAAGTCTCGTTGTTGAACAGAACAATGTTCATATCAATATTTCTTCGGATCGCATGAATAAGATGATTACCGCCAATGGATAAACTGTCGCCATCACCGGTGATAACCCACACACTTAAATCGGGATTGGCTGTCTTGACACCGGAGGCAATGGCAGTTGCTCTGCCGTGAATGGTGTGGTATCCATAGGTGTTTAGATAGTAGGGGAATCTTGAAGAACAACCGATGCCTGAAACAAAAACGATATCTTCTTTTTTTCTGCCAATCTTGCTTAAGGCAGTTTGTATGGCTGAAAGGATGGCATAGTCGCCACACCCCGGACACCATTTAACTTCTTGATCACTGGAAAAGTCTTTTTTTGTATATTTTAAATCATTATTTTCAGTCATTTTGAGCCTCCTTTAATGCAGTTGTAAAAGCTTCTTTGAGCTCTGAAATCTTGAAAGGCAGTCCTTCAACCTTGTGGTAGGAAATGGCATTACAGGCAAATCTTGCATTAATGACATGCACCATCTGTCCCATATTGAGTTCGGGGACAATGACTTTTTTAAAGTTTTTGATGACATCACCGACATTATGCGGCATGGGATTGATATAACGCAAATGCATGAGGGAAACTTTTTTGTCTTCTTTTTGCAGGGCTCTTACTGCCATTTCCACGGAGCCGTATGTCCCACCCCATGAGATGACAAGGAGATCACCGCTCTCATCTCCCTCGACTTCTTGTAAGGGGATATTATCAGCTACCCTAGCTACTTTTTCTTCTCTGGTAGTACACATCTTCTGGTGGTTGGCAGGGTCATAAGATACGTTACCCGTATTAAAGTCCTTTTCCAGACCACCGATCCTGTGTTCAAGACCAGCCATTCCAGGTATTGCCCAGTCTCGAACAAGCGTTTGAGGATCTCTTTTTATCCAGCTCCAGTTGTCTGTATCAACGTGTTCTGGGTCCAGCATCTTGTGGTTTATGCTTGCGTAATCTGCATCCACGTCGGGTATCTTCCATGGCTCCGTACCATTGGCTACATAACCATCGCTCAAAAGCATGACCGGGGTCATATGCTCAAGGGCCAAACGACTGGCCTCATACGCCATATGGAAACAGTCGTTGGGTCTGGAAGCCGCCACTATAATGAGGGGAGAATCACCATTTCGTCCGTAAAGAGCCTGATAAAGGTCTGACTGCTCCGTCTTAGTCGGAAGTCCGGTGGAAGGACCGCCGCGCTGAACATTGACGATAACAAGGGGCATCTCATAACTTATAGCCAGACCAATAGCCTCGCCTTTAAGAGAGATACCCGGTCCGGAAGAAGTCGTGATAGCCAGTGAACCGGTGAGTCCTGCCCCAATGGACGTACAGATAGCGGCAATCTCATCTTCTGCTTGAAATGTCTTGACGTCAAACTCTTTGTACTTTGACAATTCGTGCAAAATATCTGAAGCGGGTGTAATGGGGTAACTTCCGAGAAACAGTGGGAGTTTTGCGGCTTGTGCCGCTCTGATAAATCCCCATGCGGTAGAGGTGTTACCGTTGATCTGTCTGTATTTTCCAGGCTCGACTTTTGCGCTTGAGACCTTGTAGGTAGAGACAACTGCTTCAAGTGTCTCCGCAAAGTTTGTACCCGCCTTCATCGCCGTTTGATTGGCTTTTAGTAGTGCTGGATTATCGCTAAACTTCAGGTTGATCCAATTTAAGGTGGTTTCCATTTCTCTGTGGTACAAAAAATAGGTCATGCCCAGTGCATAAAAGTTCTTACAACGCTTTTTGCTTTTTGTATCAAGGTCAATATCTTTTAGTGCCTCAAGTGTCTGTGAATCAATAGGCACTTTGATAAGTTGGTAACCTTCAAGCTCTCCGGTTTCAAGAGGATTGGTCTCATAACCGGCCTTTGCTATCTTGCTGTCAGTAAAGGCATCGATGTTAAGAAGGATAGTCCCTCCCTTTTTAAGGTCTTTTAGATTGACTTTAAGTGCGGCAGGGTTAAAGGCGACCAGCATATCCGCTTCATCACCAGGGGTGAAAATCTCTTTCGAGCCAAAGTGAAGCTGAAACCCAGATACACCTGCAATGGTTCCCTGAGGTGCTCTTATCTCAGCTGGGTAGTCAGGAAAGGTTGCAATATCGTTTCCCATGATTGCCGAGGTATTTGAAAATTGTGTTCCCGTAAGTTGCATTCCATCACCAGAGTCCCCGGAAAATCTAATAACTACACTTTCAACTTCTGTTAGATTGGCCATTATTCACCTCATAAACTTTGTCTTGTATTAACTATATATAAATACATTTAAATTAACTATAGAACACAATATTACATAATCTTTTTACTTTTGGTATAAATAAACAGAAGAGATTCGGGTCTTTCTTTTGACCCTAATTTTTTCTAAAAAATATAATTCAGTTTTAATAAGTAGCAAGTTTTAATAGCTAATTTGATAAAAACTCATTATGAAATTTTCAAACCTAAAGCTAACCACGCCATACTTAAACCTTAAACCTGTTTTTTACAATAAAGTAGACCCCACACCACTGGATAAACCTTTTCTTATCTCTACTTCACACAGTGCTGCAAAACTCTTAGGCGTTGATGAAGATTTGGCTCTGGACGAAGAACTCATCGATATAGTCAATGGTAAAACAAAACTAGAGGGATCTGAGACTTTTGCGATGTGTTATGCGGGACATCAGTTTGGTCAGTTTTCAGGACGCTTAGGTGATGGAAGGGCTATAAACTTAGGCAAGATAAATGGACAAAACTTACAACTCAAAGGTGCAGGGCTTACTCTTTACTCCCGTCATGGTGATGGCAGAGCAGTCCTTCGCTCATCCATAAGAGAGTATCTTATGAGCGAGGCAATGCATGGTTTGGGTATTGAGACTACCCGCGCTTTAGCACTTATAGGAAGTGATACAGATGTGCCCCGTGAGAAATGGGAAAAGGGAGCAGTCGTATTACGTCTATCTCCTACATGGGTTCGGTTTGGAACCTTTGAATACTTGAATGCTTATGGAGAACATGACAAATTACAAGAACTTGCTGATTATGTTATAGATGAGAGTTTTCCTTACCTTAAAGACAGTGAAGATATCTATTTAAAGATGTATGCTGAGGTAGTAAAAAACACAGCAACAACTATAGCCAAGTGGCAAAGCATTGGTTTCAACCATGGTGTCATGAACACAGACAACATGTCGATAGACGGCAGAACCATAGACTACGGTCCCTTTGCTTTCTTGGACTCGTACGATCCAAACTTTGTATGTAACGAGACTGATACACAAGGTCTTTACAGTTTTAGAAGCCAAGCAGGAAGTGCTCGTTGGAATTTAGACATGCTTGCTCGTACACTCTCTCCCTTAATAGAATATGAGCTTTCAGAAGAGGTACTGGATGACCTTTTTAGACCCACTTATGAAAAAGTTTACTCAAAGATAATATATAAAAAAATGGGTCTCTTAACACAAGAAGAAAATGATAAAGAACTGTCTGAAGATATGTTTAGAGCATTAGCAAGTACAAGCATAGACTACACAGAGTTCTTTAGAAAACTTTCTTGCTTTAAGGAAGACAAGACAGATATCTTAGAACTATGTGTTAATGCAGAACCTCTTGATAAGTGGTTGGATAGATACAGTAAACGCGTAGAAAAAGAGGCTCTTAGCCAAGCCCAGCGCCATGAAAAGATGCTAACAGTAAACCCAAAGTATGTACTTAAAAACCATATACTCCAGGAGGCTGTAGATAAAGCGGAGGAACATAACTTCAGCATGGTCAATGAACTGCTCAAAGTAGCCTTGGCACCTTTTGATGAGCACCCTGAACTAGAACACTTATGTAAACCGACACCCATGAAGTCTAAGAACATTAAACTTAGCTGTTCATCCTAGTGTCAGTCTATAAAATAGAGGTTTATACTTTTACTTAGGAGAACTCCTTGGTATACTATCAATCTTAATAAAAAAGGTTTTTTATGCAATATTATATTTTTGATGCGGTGTCGCCTAATGATGATGCACCCTTTTTGGAGCTTCCCGAAGAGATAGATCTTATAGAGTCGATTATGGGAAAGAAACCAGATTTCTATGAGCTGCCAATTGAGATACAAGCTGAGATTGATGAAGGCGAAGAGGTCGTTTACACGGATATCATTAATCCGGGGGTACCTCTGTTTTCTGAAAAGATGAAGTCGTCACTGGATGAACTAGGTGTAGATAATATTGATTATTATCCAGTGGTTATAGTAGAGTGGGAGACAAAAGAGGTGTTAGCTAATTATTGGCTGGCAATAGTCAAAGACCTAATCGCTTGTATAGACCTTGAAAATAGTGAAATTTCGAAAAATGCTTCCGGACGAGAGATCATTACAAAATTTGCGGTAGATCATACGAAGACAACCGGAAGTAACCTGTTTAGGTTCCATCATATCCCGGGACTGGTCATCATTAACGATGACTTGAAAGAAAAGTTGTCAAAGATAGAATTTACAGGCGTTAGATTTCAGCATACAAATGAATATACCAGAGACGTATAAACAAGATTTTTATTGATAAATTTTTTAGGTGTGTTGTAGAGGTATACCATGCTCATAATGAGCATAGTATGGAAGAATTATTTTAAGTTTTTAGCGATATTTTTTACTGCATCACTTGCGTGGTTGAATGCAAGAGCAATACTACCTTGATCTGTTACAACATCACCGATAGTGTAAAGACCTTCTACATTTGTTTCAAATGTAGCTTCATCGTATACAGGCACATCCCATTCACCAGTCTTAACGCCAGAGTTTACAAGGATATCTTTTGGAGTCGTTCCACCAAGTGCGTAAACAGCTCTGTCATACTCAGCAGATGAACCATCAGTAAAGTTTACTTTGATCTTTCCACTTTCTGATTGTTCAACACCCTCGATATCTACACCCATCTTGTTGATGATTTTACCGTTATCTAGGTACTTCATACACATCTCTGTGTTAGTCGGGTTCATTCTTTTGATCTCAGCTTGTCTGTAGTTAAGTGTTACAACACAATCTTGCATATCTTCTAGTTCTACTAGACCGTAAGCGTACTCACCAGCAGTATCACCACCACCGACTACCATAACGCTCTCGCCATTTTGAACTTTAGAAAGGTTGAAGTTTAGTACTTCTTTAAGCTCTCTTGGGAACTTGTATCTAGGCTTGTTTGGTTTACCCATACGACCTACTGAAAGAATAACGTTTTTAGCTTTGATCGTTTCAATGCTTTCAGCTACATTCTCCTGTCCATAAACAATTGAAAAAAGACCATCTTCACCTTTTTCAACTCTCATGATCTCATGGTTGTACTCAAAAGTGTCAAGAACACCGGCAGCGCTTAGTTTGTCATCCATTTGTTGGATGTATTCTTCTTTAGAACACTCTTCAAAGCTAACGTTACCTGTGAATTCAAACTTGATTCCCATCCAGTCTTTGTCAACACGTTTACCTTTTTTGTAAAACTTGTGAATCATGTCATTATGGTGAGGTGCTTTGTCAATAACAACGATGTTGTCAATTCCAGCAAGTTTTGCTTCGATAGCACATGCCATACCGCCAGGGCCAGCTCCAATAACTGCAATGTCTACTACTTTTCCGTTTTCGTGAATCATGTTTGTCCTTCAGAAGAAATTAATAGCGAATTATACTGGATTTTCATGAATATGTCTTTTCTATTCTTGTTTTTAAAGTTATCTATTCTTGTCATAATTGATCAGTTAAACCTCTGTTAAGTGCTGCTTTTTAAATTGATATCCCTTCCTAAATGAAATAAAAGAAGATAGATCCTTGAGTTTTCAATAGACATTTTGCTGGAACTATTTAGCTATAATCGCATTTATAAAAAGAAACTAGAACTCTTAGTGCATCAGAGTATGAAGTGATCTAAAATACTCTATGATAATTAGTCAAAAGAAATATCTTAAAGAAGAGGAAGAAGAAAATGTACGGAAATGCAAAGTTAAGAACAGGCTTCACAATGAAAGTTACTGGGATACATCTGAATCGTCCAGATTTGCATCATTTAGCAGTAGAACTAGGTATCGGTACGAGAGATATACTCACAAAAGACGGAATACTTACTGTTTACAACACATCTGAACAATGTCAAGAGCTTGTGGATGACAATGCGCTTGCATCTTATATTGCGATGGCCTTGGAACTACCTGCTGAAAATATTAGTGATGTTAAAGAAGTCATAGAAGAACCCGTAAAACTAGAGTTTGATTTAAGTGAATTTGAGGATGACGATGATGACTAAGCTCTTGGGGATCTTATCAAACAGACTTCATTTATAAAAAACAAGGATAGAAATGACACAGCTACAAGAAGCGTTCCTTAGTGAACTTAAAATCAAACCAAGTCTAAGGGCATCTGAGTATGCCGTACTATTCAACAAGTATAGTAAATTAGCCATGGAAGAAGAAGTAAACAATGGTGCCAGTGAGCAGCAGGCTAAGACTATGGGTAATTATTATGCTGTTACTGTCTTGTCAGACTTTGTAGACAATGAAAATCTACTTGCTCGAATCATACATCTCTCTGACCATGCACCACTGTAAGTGAATCGGCACTTTTTAAATAGTAAAAGAGGTAAGAATTGATATACGACAACATAGTATTAATCGGCTTTATGGGAAGTGGCAAAACCAGTGTGGGGAAAATTCTTGCGAGGCAACTGCATAAAAAATTTGTGGATGTGGATACGGTCATTGAGAAAGAACAAAACAGCAGCATAAATGAGATCTTTGAAAACAAGGGGGAAGAGTATTTTCGTTCTCTTGAGCAAAAATGTATTAATGAACTCACTCAAAAGACAGGTCAAATCATTGCTACAGGCGGTGGACTGCCTATATACAGTTCTATACCGCCAAAGTCCCTTATAATTTATATCGATGCAGATTTTGAGGTTATCTTAAACCGCTTGAGCGCAAAAGAACATGCTAAACGGCCTTTACTTCAGGATGAGTCTAGGGCTAAGGCCTTGTTCGATCAGCGTATAAATACCTATAAGGAACTTGCAGTCTTCAGTGTTGATGCCAATCAAACGATACAGACTTTTATACATGTGATAGTTGATTTTGTTTTAGATCAGAGAGTCTTATAACGTTTGTTGTGAGCAATAGTTTCGCCGTGGGGGAAACTATTGGTCTCCTCATACTTGTTAGCCTTTAGTTACATTAGTTTTCACCGTGATAATTTCTTACTGCAAGAGTAGCAACTCTTACGAATTCGAGAAATTCAGCTTCAAGGGCTACAACACTTCCAGATAAATTAACTCCTGGTATATTTGCTGTTGTTACAATTGTAAGGCTTTCTTGATTCCTGTTTTGGGCTAAGTCACTATTATTATGAGTAACTGCATTACGAATTTCTGCAAGTGCATTCATCGTTGTTCTATTTATGCCACGAGAATCATAGCTATCTTTTGGTGATGGTGGATTGCTTAATACAAAGCTATCAAAACCTGGGTCATTCCAAGAATAAGCTCCGTCTTTCCCTTCCAAAAATGCTAGACAACCTGCTAAATAAAAGGAACAGCTATGATGAATAAATAGTGGGTGTTCTTCTTCAAACTTACCTTCAAGAGTTCCATCAGGACCATGACGAAATGCATGTTCAAATAAACCGCTTATTCGTCTTAAATATATAAGTAACTCTGCTCTACCTGGCATTTTAATTCCCTTGTTTTGGAGGCTAACTCTTTATTGGGGTTAGTTTTACAGATATTTGTAATTTGCATAGTCTGTACTTTCAATTTTCTTTTTTATAGTAGCTCTTGACTCGTCTAGCTTTTTACTAGCAGCACTTATAGAACGAAATACTTCACCATCAATTTGGACATGAATTATACCCCTTCGTCCATCTTTAGATTCTTGTTTTTGGATAGATTCACATTTCCAGTTTGGAAAGGAGAGACTTTTAAATCTTTTCTTTGCAGTATTAACATCAATATTGTGTGCCCTTGCTGCTGCACTTTGGCTTTTATATTCTATGTTGTCTATATTTACTTTAATTGGATTTGAAGAAAATTCAGCATGTTTTACTCTTTGTATTTGTACTTCTGAATCAAAAAAATTCCACGATGGGTAATTTGAACTAGCACAGCGTGCGGTGACTCCACCCCTAGTCATATTATAATATTTCGCTGCTTCACCTACGGATAAATATATTTTGTCTTCTATCATAAGTTTTAGAGCAACTTTTGGGGCTGATGTCTTTTCATCAACCTTTCCATCTAATCGGGTGTAATCAGGATAGTTTGAGCTTAAACATCTTTTACTAATCATTGCAACAGACTCACCTGTTTTAAGTGAAGCTTCATTCACAGTTTCATAAAATTTATTTTTTATATTAATAGCGACCTTATCTTTCCTATTACTCCAAATTGTTTTTCTTGGTAACTGTCCTTTATCTGTATAGTAGTATCCATCCCATCCATAATTAATTCTTTTTGAGATCATTCGAACATCAATATTTAACTGCCTAGCTGCATCTGACGCGGAAGGAAAGAGTTTGTTCTCGACAACAACTTCTTTTTTATACCTACCTAAAATTTTCTTAGTAGGCTCAATTTGTCCTTCATCTTGATAATAATATCCATACCAACCATTATTAATTCTTGATGACATTGCTCCTGAACCTATTTTCAGCGCATCAGCAGCATCTTTTAGACATGAATATACTACTCCATTTGCAACAACTGGTCTGGCGGAATGACTATCACCTCCTTTTGGAGCCAAATGCCCTAAAGTTCCATCCCCACCATTCGTTTTATTAGCTAACGGACCTTGCTTTAAATCAGAACGCCCAATTAATGAAATTAAATCCATTTCTTTCTCTAAAGACTCTACTTCATCCTCATAAAAGTTGTAGATTGAGTATCCGCATTCCAATCCAAGCTTTTTGTGTTTGTTGAAAATTCTTGTTTTATAAACATTATTATTATCACTTTTCATACCATGTTTTATTATACGCTGCCAATGTCCCTTACCTACATAAAATGGTGTTGGTGATTTGGTATAAGTTTTCCATATTATGTATACATAAAAATCATTTGAATTTCCAATTTTTTTTGTAGCTTCAGCTAAGGTGACAATATCAACAGAAAGTTGCTCTTGCCAGTTGATATCCATATTTTACCTCTTCTCTTGATTTAGTTTATGCACCGTACCCTAACGTTTGTCTTCAGCGACAGATTTGCTGTTCGCTGCTGGTACTTGTTATACATTTAATGATAGTACTATTTATCGTCTTGTTTGCCTTCGAAGAGAAATAATTAAATGGTAAAGTATAAACCCCGTTATGATTTTATTTAGTAACCAAATGTAAAGAAAATCTTTATAAAGTTCATGTGCTTTAGGTATTTTTATATTAGTGAATATAGCAATATCATTTAAAGATCCAAACCCAAAAATATAGGTTATGAAGGATAATCCAAATACTATTGATAAGTGTTGCATTGGATAGAGGCTTCTACTATCATTTTTATATAATTCATATGGGAGTCTTCCGGCAAAAACCCAAGTACAAAGTAATATCAAACACACATAAACTATATTTATATTTGGAGTGTTAATTAAATTAATATATGTAATAGAGGCAAGGTTAAATATAATTATCCATAAAAAAGGCAAAAACCAACTTTGTCCAAAATTAGACAACTTTTTACCTAATGAAAAAATAATTTTTTCTTGCCAAAAATTAGAAAACCAACTTTGCTTATCTAATATATCATTTTGATATTTTTTCATTTCCATAACATAAAAATTATTGGCTTCAATATGATTTCCTTGATTGTCATTCACAAATTTCAATTGTCGAAATGTATCTCTTTCCGCAATTATTTTTGATATATTTCCCCATTTAATTGAATTTAAATGGGAATCAATAAATGAAGTTTTTTCAATTGTTTTATTTGATTTACTGATGTCAAAATCATTGAAATATGTATTTTTAAGCTCTACTCTTTTGCACACAAATGTTTCTAAAATATTAATATGATGGAACTGTATATATTTTGCATCTTGTGAGATTTTCAATAGCTCTAGATTTTTCACATTAATGTTTTCAGAAAGGATTTTTGAATTTTCCATTAAATCAAGGTTTGCTATTTTTAAATGTTTAATATCTTCAATATCTAATATAGAAAACTTATTTTGTATTTCCGAATTAGATATTGTTATAGTATCTATTCCTCCAATGTTTTTTATTGCTAGTTGAGATATTCTAATTCCAATAAAACTAATATTTTCAATTGTTTCATTTAAATCAAGAAGTACAATGTCTTTAAAAAATGTTTTATTATCGAGGGGACCAGTAAATTCAATAGTTGGGTAATTTAAAAACTTTATATCTCTTATGAAAATTCTTTCATTAAAGGTGCCATCAAACTTAAGCCATTTACTATGTATTGTCGAATCAAACACAATTAAGTTGTTGAATTTCCCATCAGGAATATTAAACTCAACATTTTCTTTGAATGTACATCTTCTAAAACTAAATTTTGTATTAATAGACTCAGCAGATTCAAGCATGAATTCATCTGTAAAAGTACAGTTTGTAAAACGATATTCAATGACATCACTTTGAATACAATCATAACTGAACTTTGGGATATCATGTAAGTTCCGTAATTTGATTATATTATCTTCTGGTTGCAGTGCATCCCAATAATCTTTGTGACTAATAATAGTTCCTTCTTACTGTATAACTCTTTATAGGCGGATATTGTATATCAATTAGCTTTAAATATCATTGTTAGTGGACATGGATATTAGTGTCAGGATATTAATCTTCAGCTTTTAAAGCTACTTCCAGCTACCCCTAAATAACTAATACCATATAAAGAGTATTACAGTATAGTCCGCTTATGAAACAAACAAATGAACTTATTACAAAAGATATCAAAAAATTAATCTTTCAAATCGCGATTCCTTCAAGTATAGGGATGTTTTTTAACACTATGTACAATGTAGTAGATACATTCTATATCGGTCAAATATCTACGGAAGCTATCTCTGCACTTACCTACAGTTTTATGATCTTCTTCATGCTTTTATCTATAAGCTTTGGGTTGTCATCTGCCATTACAGCTTATGTGGGTGGAGCGCTGGGCAAACACAAAAGAGATATGGCACGAATCTATGCGTCAAATGGGATAAGCTTGTTTATGTTCATCTCTTTTGTTTTGTCTATTGTGAGTTTTTTACTTTTGGACTATATATTTGTTTTAATGGGGGCATCAGGCAAGGTCTTAGCGTACTCACTTGAGTATACCTACATCATACTTCTGGGGATTGTTCCTATGCTTATAGGCTTAGGTGCAAATGCCGTCTTAATAGCTCTGGGGGATACCAAAAGTTATAGAAACATTTTGATCATCGGGTTTATTTTAAATGTCATTCTTGATCCCTTGTTTATCTATGGTTTTTATTTTATACCGGCACTGGGTCTGAGTGGCGTCGCCCTTGCAACGGTCTTGATCCAGTACATCACACTTATGTATATGCTGTATAAACTTTACAGGACTAAGCTTTTTGATATAGCTACATTTTTCAGATCCATCCCCAATATAAAAGCTTTTAAACAGTTGATCACTCAGGCTGTTCCTACGAGTATCAATATGTTTTTAATGTCTTTTGGAAGTATTATTACGATGTACTTTGTATCCACGTATGGATTTAAGGCGGTTGCTGCATTTGGGATAGGATATAGAGTCGAGCAGATCATTTTACTACCGATGCTCGGTTTAAACACCGCCGTTATATCTATAGTATCAAACAACTTTGGTGCTAAAAACTTCAATAGAATAGATGAAGTCATACATAAAGCTTTAAAATACGGATATATAATGAGTGCTATAGGCGTAGTCTTAATAGCCTTGTTTGGTAAGTACATGATTATGGTGTTCGATACAGATACGCAAGTGGTTGATATCGCCTACATCTATATAATATTTGAGAGTTTTATATTCTTTGCCTTCATCACACTGTTTATATCAGTTTCCACACTTCAAGGGATAAAAAATCCATTTATAATACCTTATATTAGTTTTTACAGACAGATATTTATGCCGCTTATCTTCTTTTCCTTGGTGGTGAATGTTTTTGATTTGCCTATTATATATTTGTGGGTGAGTATGTTGATTATTATTTCCAGTGCGGCAATTTATATGAGAATATACACAAAAAAACAACTAGCACTGGCTAGAACCAAAACCAAGCGCAGTTAAAGTAGAACCAGCAGGTTTAGTATGTAAGCTTTACTTTAATGGCTAAGTGATTATTATTACTTTTCACTTTTGGAAATTTAGTTACAATGGTCACATCAAATTAAAGTAAGGATTTATCAAATGGAAATTCGAGTATATTTTTGTGTAGCTCTCTACAATGAGGACTCTGAGATCATCCAAGTAACGGATGCTAAAAAACAATCGACCCAAGGTGCTGCAGCAGATGGTGTGTCACAGGTTCAAAGCTCAAAAACTACGCTAACTGCCCTTTATAAAGACGGTTGGAGATTAGTTCAAGTCGTTACTTCGCATGAAACAAATGGGTACAGACTTTTTTTAGAGAGAGGTTAATAGGGGCCTGAGCCCATTTGACTATTTTTCTTTTAAAGCTTTACGTCTCCATGAAGTATATGCTGAGAATGACGGGTTTCCCTCAACTGTCATATCGTAGGCATATTTATAACTACAGTTATGCTTTTGTTTATAAGCATTAACTACTTCTACTACCATCTCCTTATCTGCTTGTTTGTACGTACCTCTCAATGACTTAACTAAATTTATCATTTCCATGTGCGGGTCCATGTTCATAAATATCCTTTTTTCTAAAGTTCGTTTCACTTTTGTAGAAGTCTACATCAATATTGATTAATAAAATATTCATAGCTGAGTTTATTACTATACTTGTTTAATTAGTTGTTTTAGGCACTGTTTTCTTTTTCTAAGAAAAGTGTATACTTCGAAATATTTTATCCAAAGGTCAATTATGGAAATGCTTAAGATCGTATGCTCGGAGTGTAGCGCTGTTAACACTATTGAAGTTAAGGCGGAAGATACGTCTATGGCTTGTTCACAATGTCAAGCAGATCTGGATCATCCTTTTTCGGTTGAAGTCACTGATGAGAGCTGTACAATCCACATCAATGAAAATGATATAGCTGTACTGGTTGATTTCTATTCAACAACCTGCGGTCCTTGTATGGCAATGTATGAGGCTTATGAAGATGTGTCTTTGGGTTTTGGTCCAACCGTTAGGTTTCTCAAAATAAATGCCGATAACTACCAGAAGGTTGCTAAAGAGTATGGTGTGGGCGCACTTCCTACCATCATCGCTTTTAAAAATGGCGAGGAAGTCAACCGCATAAGCAAACAACTGTCCCAGGTTGAGCTTACCTTGTGGGCTGAAAGTCTCCTAAAATAGTCATTTAATAAAAACAAAGGGTTGTAATGATACGTTTTAAAACTTATATACCTAAAAGAGATTCTATTGGCCATTGAAGTCCAAACCCATACTAGCAATATGTTAGAAGAACCGAAGATGTATCTTGTGTATATGCTAAATGATGATTACACAACATGGGATTTCTGCCTGCGTATTATCACCGATGTCTTTCACAAGACTCTCGAAGAAGCAGACAATATCACTAGAGAGATTGACACTAAAGGTAAGGGGCTTTGTGGAAGCTATACTTATGAAGTAGCTGAGACTAAGGCCTTTAGAGTTCAAGTAGAAGCAAGAAGAGAGGGCTTTCCAATGAAGTGTAGTGTAGAAGAAGCCTAAGTGGTTTCACTCAAACTTACTGCATACGCACCCTTACTTCTTATTTAGTCATCATGTGTCGGTGAAGTGTATTCAACTCCGAATTTCGTTTTTTGACTGATCTCTTCACTCACTTGATCTATAATGTTCTCAGTTTCATCTTCAACACTTGTCATAAATCTGTTTTTTGCTCTTTCCTTTCTAAATGAAGAGATCTTGTAAGGCTTTATTTTTTTGATTCCACTGATATAAAATAAGTGCTTTTTTCTTTAAGTCTAATCGAAAAAATAAAGGTTAAACTGTCGCCACAATTATAATAAATGAATATAACTTAAGTAAAAAAAATACTAATAAGATTTTTTAAAAAGGATAAGAAACCATGGGTAACGCTAACAAAGAAATGCAACTACGGAAAACCTGTAAGCTCTATGCTTATTTACTGGCAGCACAAGGTAAAGAAGTCCCAGAAACGATACTGGAGTGCAGAGACTGTGATGGCACTGAGGATTACGACCTTCTTGTAGATTGTGTGAATGATCTGGCGCAAGCACTTAAAGGGTTAGACGGTGATAGTTTTGAGAAGATAGTAACGAGTCCAGACTCGCTAGAAGCACGTGAACTTGCACATTGGTGGGAGATGTACAAATTATATATGCCCGTTCAATGAGAGTAGACCAGTTATGAACAATGAAGATCTTTTATATATTGAAGATGCTAATAACCGAAAATTATTTTATCGTTTTACCCCGGCAGCCTTTGCTTCAAATTTTGTACCCTTGGTTGTCATTCTTGATGAAAAAGAAAAAGCTGAGGCTCTGAATTTTGAGTACAAGATGTGGAATGTACTTACACCCATAGATGACTTTGGGCATGAAAACAGTGGTGCTTGTTGGTTGGGTGATAAGGAAGACTTCTTTGTCAAAGACCTTTTACAAAAGCTTATAGAAAAGATTGCTGACGAGTATGAATGTGAAGATCATATTTATCTGTATGGAAATTCTGCCGGAGCTTATGGGGCTATTTTGCACGGTATCTTATGTAAGGCAAATGCTGTCTTTGCAGGCTCCCCTCAGATAAGACTGTCTCAGGCGAACTATGCAGAGGCTACCGAACATGATCTAAGTGATTTATTAAATCCAAAAGACTCTTTTCCTATCTTTTATTTATGTGATGATAAAGCTTGTGTTGAAAGTAGTGTAGGGGATGAGATAGCGTATTTTGCAGATGCATGTAAAAAACATGGGGTAAGAGTTCATCTAGACTTTTGTCCAGATGCCGGAGAGGATGAAAGTCATATCTTGAAAAAAGTTTTAGATATGTTTGAACATGTTCCTCCAGCCTATACACCTTAATAGGGGGTACAGACTAAATGGAATGAGGCTAAGCTCACTCTTTATAAAAATATTAAACTGTATAAACTCTTATATTATTAGTTTCAAGTTGTCCATTTAAAATTCTTTGGATTGATGCAAGTGTCCCACCTGAACTCTCACATGAACCACACGCGCCTACAAATGAAATATAAACGTCAGTCATTCCATTTTTTTCTTGAAGATCAATAAAATCTAAATCTCCAGCATCTGCTTGTAAATAGTCTCTGATTTTGTCATCGATGATTACATCAATTGCATTGATTTTTTGGATAGTAGTCATTTTCTCAAAGTCTATTTGTTGTGTTTCTTCAGCCATATTATTTCCTTTGGCGTAAAATATCATCTTACTCCTTAATTCAGTATATGAAAAATAAATGGACAAATATAACAAAATAATTTTTAGTAAAGTTGTGATAGCCTCACAAAAAAATCAGGGGTATGTGTTGAGTGATAATGCAGGACAAATAACCGTAAATGAAAAGAAAGAGTATCACAACTGTGAAATGAGTTTTTGTTTCTATTATGATCACAATAAAAGCGATTTCAAAGTTGAAAAAGAGCAAAAATACAATATCCATACGACGCTTAAAGAAGTCGAAGCATTAAACGAAGCACTGAATGTTTATCAAGCGGATGGTTTTAAAGATACTTTTTTATTGTTTCAAGCAGAAGTAGATGGAAGTGCTAAGTATCTTGACTTTTTACCACGTTTTAAGAAGTCACAAGAGTTGGCTAAGGCTTTAAATGAGTTGTCAAATGATGAAGACAGCTTGGTTCAACTTTCAGAGTATTGTATAGAAATAGCTCCGACTTTTGTAGATGACTTTGGTATTAATAAGCAGATAGAATCAATTACTATAGACGGCAAGACTAGAGAGTTAAATGGATATGCTGACTTGAAAGCGTATATATTAGAGCTTAGAAAAGAAAAAGCACCACTCTTCGTATAAAATATAGAAACAAAGGACAGGCTTTTTGAGTCTTGTCCTCTCTCCCTCTGACTTGTTTTAAGAGACTTCTTTACCATTGAGCATTTTTGTGAGCGTGATCTTATCATTATTTGCTTCTATGCTTATCTCTGAATGCTTATCCATTACGTACCTACGCAGTGTAGCATTTCGTGATGCATTGTCTTCAGAGTCCTTTATAAGTCTGTAACCGGTGTCTTTAAAATACTGGATGTAATCATCCACGCTAGAAAGAGAAATAATATTTTTTGTAAGTTCGGATTTAGAGTTTACGAAGCTTATTGAAACGCTTTGTACCCCTTCATCAGATAATCTTCCCATTGTAAGTTGCTTGTCTGTAGGTTCGTCTGTATTTTTAATGATATCAAAACCCTTATCAGAAAAATAAGTCTGAAACTCTTCTAGCGATGAAAAATTCGTAAGCTCTTCTTCTTTAGGCTTTTTAGCTGAGGAAATTTTTTTTATGTCTTCTTCACTTAGTACTTTGATCTTTATCAGGTCATCACTGTCTTCATATAAGATTTTTAGTCCTACTGAGGGCATGTTAGACTCATCTACCCACTCATCTGTACTAAACTCTTTTTGCTCTCCATCAGAGAACATGATAAGGCCAGTGCCTTGCTCGCTGTTGAACTGAAATATCATCCCTGTCATGATCATTTGATCCCTTCATAATAACTATAATTTTTGTCAAATATTGATGAATTTTAGCTTGTTTCTACTTAATAGTACTGTATTTCTTAGTACTTGCAAAGTATGATAAATTACTTTGAAGTCTCTAGGGGGTATTCAGCCTACAAATGTAAAATTCCGTTATGATTCTTGATAATATAACACTACAAACTTCTTATCTTTCTTTGGATGATGAATTTTACAACTTAGTCGACCCTGAACCACTTGATGAACCCTATCTGATAAGTTTTAACCCTGAGGCTGCGAAACTCATAGACCTTGATAGCGAGACCTGCGATGACCCCCGTTTTGTTGAACTACTCAACGGTACTTTCATACCTAAGGGTTCGCGTCCCTTTGCTATGTGCTATTCAGGGCATCAGTTTGGCCATTATAATCCGTGGTTGGGAGACGGAAGAACCAGTAATCTTGGAAGTGTTGATGGCTGGAACCTGCAGCTCAAAGGTAGCGGTGAGACACTTTATTCACGTATGGCAGATGGAAGGGCGGCTGTACGCTCCTCTATACGTGAGTATTTGATGAGTGAAGCCATGCATCATCTGGGCATTCCTACAACTCGTGCACTGGGGATCATCGGCTCAAAGACGAAAATCCTACGTGATAATATGGAAGAAGCGGCTATCGTTATGCGACTCTCAACTAGCTGGGTGCGTTTTGGTACCTTCGAGTACTTTTTTTATAGAAAACAGCACACCAAACTGGAAGCACTTGCGGAGTACGTTATTGAAGAATCCTATCCACATTTAAAAGATGATGAAGACCGTTTTTTTAAGATGTTTTGTGAGATCCTTGAACGTACTACAAAAATGATTGCAAAGTGGCAGGCAATAGGCTTTTGCCATGGTGTTATGAATACTGACAATATGTCTATAGAAGGGCTTACTATTGATTATGGTCCTTATTCTATGCTTGATGATTTTAACTACAGTTATGTGTGTAATCACAAGGACCGTCTGGGCCGCTATGCTTATGGAGAACAGCCCAATATCTCTTATTGGAACCTTACCAAGCTTTCTGAAGCACTTTCGCCAATCATCTCAAAAGAGCGTATGCAGAAAAAGCTCGACGATTTTGGGACCTTCATCTATCCTGATGCCTATATTGGTGAGATGCGTAAGAAGCTTGGACTCGAACAGGTTCTGGAAAACGACGTCGAACTGATCAAGGAGCTTGTGGGGACACTGCAAGATGCCTTCGTTGATCATACGATTTTCTTTCGTACCCTTAGTCATTATGATGGTGACAGAGCCCCACTGTATGACATTGCGATGGATCCTATAGTAGTAGACAACTGGCTTAAGCTATATGATGTACGTCTTTTAAAAGAAACACGTACTCTGGGCGAACGCCAAGAAGCAATGTTAAAGACCAATCCAAAGTACATCTTGAAAAACTATATGCTTCAAGAAGCTATTGTAATGGCTGAGAAGGGTGATTACTCGATGGTGGAAACCCTGATGCATATTGCGGCAAATCCTTATGACGAACTTCCGGAGTTTGAGCGTTTTGCTGGGGAGACACGAGAAGAGCATAAAAATATTGGACTCTCTTGTTCTTCATAATGAGATAGAGGCAGGTATGGAAGAACTAAAACTTTTTACAGACGGTAGCGTTAATCCTCAAGCTATGGTTGGCTATGGTGTCTACTTATTAGTTTCTGACATAAATACTTCGATTGACTGCTTGGAAAAAGACCTTAAAACCAAGCGTTTTACGGATACATCCTCAACTAAGCTTGAACTACAGACCCTGCTTTGGGCACTTAGTGATATTGGGACAAGGGGACAGCATATAACTGTTTATACGGACTCTCAAAATACCATGGGACTTTTCAGACGGCGTGAAGGTTTTGAGAAAAAATCGTATCTAACTTCAAAAGGTAAGCTGATTGCTAATCATGAACTTTATAAAGAGTTTTACCGTCTTACTGATAAGATAGAGTGCTCATTTATTAAAGTAAAAGGGCATAAGCAAGCCGCTCAAAGAGATAAGATAGATCATGTTTTTGCGCTTGTTGATAAGGGCTCACGTGACGCATTGAGGGCTTAATCCTTAATACAAAGAAACTACTTCACTATGAAGTAGAATAATAAAACCTTGGAGAAAACATCAGATGATAATGGCAAACATGCAAGACGATATAAGTGATGTAGAACTTAAACAGAGATGGAGACTGTATTGGATCCATTGTATTTTTGAGTTTTCTAGTATAAAGCTACAAGAGATGTCATGGATTCAAGGGGCGCAAGCCAACTGGCCTAATGGTGAAGTCTGGTCTTCTTCTTATGAGGAGTGTATTTCCGCGTATTTTGATACCTTGGGATTGGATGATGCTTATGAAAAGGCTGTTGAATGGGGTAATGTCTCAAAAGAAGAGGCAGATAAGGCAAGTGTTTTTCACAAGCTTGCTGCCTTCTATTTAGAACCCAGCGAAAACCCAGAAGAGATTTTACAAGATGAAGAGTGGCTGGAAGTAGTTGCATCTGCAAAGGATCTTTGGAACTCTTTGAAAGCAAGCATCAAAGCACAAAGAGAAATCGATCTGATGAAGAAGTTAGAAAAAGATTTTTCTTAGACTTTAAAATACTAAAAAGCACACACCGGAAAATGAATCTGTACTTTTGTGATATACTTTTTTGACTTAGGGCAGAGCTGCAAAGGAAATAGAATGCAATGTGTATCGTATAAAAAAGGCTATAAATATCAGATAGTCAGAGAATACTCAGTAACAATTTCACTTAAACCAAATGATGATATAGAGTCGGAATATATTGATTTAACAAGCGATGGCAAACTCACAATTAAAAAAGGGTATGCATGGGACGGCCCATCTGGCCCGACTTTGGATACATCAGACTTCATGCGCGGTTCGCTTGTTCATGATGCGCTTTATCAGTTAATGAGAGATGGTGAACTGGATAAAGAAACTGATAGGCAGCCAGCAGACAAACTTCTTCAAGTCATGTGCAAGGAAGATGGGATGTGTTCACTTAGAGCGTGGCTAGTTTATCAAGGCGTCAGAAAGTTTGGTGACCCAGCCGCTGATCCTACAAATAAAAAACCTATAGTAATGGCACCTAAAGCATGTCAGTAAATGCATCTGATAAGGTATTAGTTTTACTTGACCCTTAAGCCTTATTAACCACAAGTTACCTGTCCTATTTTTTATGCTTAGACTCAACAACATTTTAGTAATATACGAAAATTAAAGAAAGTACGTAGGAATGGAAGCTCTTAGCTTGCATAAAGCGTGCTAAAAAACACATACATGAAGTGATAATATGCCCAATTTAAAAGAAATAGCTCAAGCCCAAATTGATAAAGAAGAAGCAGAAAAATCGAGTTTAGCAGAAGTAGATGCTCAAGACGAAGAGCAGCCTAGTGTAGAAGAAGAACCCGAGCAAGAAGAGAAAAAACTGAGTCTGGCAGAGCAAGCGCAAGCTGCTTTTGAAAAGCATGAAAAAAAGCCTACCAAACAGTTTGAGTATAAAAATGATAACTTGCCTAAGGAAATTACTAATAATAACATCGCCTTTGCTAAATTATTAAAAGAACAGCTGTCTGCAGAGTTGTTTGGACAAGAACAAGCGATAAATTCGGTTGTTAACAGTATGAAAAATGATATCTCTGAGAACAAAAAAGCACCTAAAGCGACCTATCTGTTTTTAGGTTCTCCTGCAACAGGTAAGACCTTCCTTGCTGAGCTTATGAGTGAGCATTTACCAAAATACAGCATTATGAAGTTTGATATGACGCAGTATCACCAACAAAATGGTGGGGAACTTTATGGTTATCCTGCCGGTTGGAAGGGTTATGGGGTTGGTCAATTAACAGGCTTTGTTCATAGAAACCCAAAGGCCATCATCGTGCTTGATGCTTTTGAAAAATGTGACAACACGATTCAAAGTAACCTTCTTGGTATCTTTGAGGGTGGTCAGATGCGTGATGGATGTGGTTGGGATAAGGTCACAGACGCGGCGTGTAGTGAAGACTTAGACATCATCTATAATGATGAGAATGCCAACTATATGGTTGATTTTACACAGGCTATTTTTATCATTACGACGAGTTTAGGTAAAGAACTTTATCTTGATAACCGTTTTAAAGACCTTGTAAAACAAGATTATATCCAAGCTGAGTCGATGATCCTTGAAGCGATTAGACGTGAGAAAAAACGTGATAGCCGAAGTGGTGGCCTACAAGAAGCAATTATCCCTGAGCTTGTTTCTCGTTTTTCTCAGGCAAATATTTGTCTGTTTAACAAGCTTAACTATGATGCTTATGAAAATATCGCGAAGAAAGTGTTTTTAAGCTACAAAGATGGGTTTAATGAAAAGTATAAGATTGAGTTTCCTGTAAAAGATAATTTCGATGATTTTATGAAAATACAGATACTTAACTTTGCTCCAGAACTTGATGCAAGACGTCTTAAAGATAAGGTGAGTACAACGTTTTTTGACCGAATTACGGCGTATATCATGGACTCAGGTAAGTCAACGGATGAGTACAGTGAGATTAAGATATCTATTTCTAAAACCTGTATGACCTACATTGAGGAGATGATCAATCCTCTTATTGATGATGAGACCTTGGTCAAAGAACTGTTTAGAAAAAACATTACCCTTGAGATAGAAGATAGTATTACTGACAAACGTGGGATTATAAACTACAAAGTGTTTAACTGTAACTTCAAACATGTTACAAAGATCAAAGATTTTAGTGAAGATGGACTTGTTTTTGATATTCCAAATGTTTCATTTGATGATATTGCAGGTCACCATAAGGCAAAAGAGAGATTAAATGAGGTTATTAACTTCTTTAAGCAACCAAGACTTTTAGACAGCTTTGACATTACACCTCCTAAAGGGATGCTTCTTTATGGCCCTCCGGGAACGGGTAAGACAATGTTGGCAAAAGCCTTTGCAAGAGAAGCAGACCTTCCTTTTATCTCCATAACGGGACTTGAACTGCTTGATCCTGCTAAAACAAAACAGGTGTTTAGCAGAGCAAAAGAGTATGCCCCTTCTATCGTTTTTATTGATGAGATCGATACTATTGGTAAACGTGGAGGTGGCGGTGCTAGAGAAGTACCTATCAATAAACTGCTTTCAGAGATGGATGGTTTCTCAGATGTTAAGGGCGAAGATGTTTTTGTTATTGCCGCGACTAACTACAAGGACAATATTGATGCGGCTATTATCCGACCAGGACGTATAGAGATTCATATCGAGATCAATAACCTTGATAAAGATGCGAGACAGTACTTTTTAGACCAAATTATTGAGAAAAAACCTTCAAGCGGTGCATTTGATATGACGAAGTTGTTAATGTACACAGCTGGATTTACGGGTGCACAGCTTGAACTTTTAAGTAAAGAATCTGCCTTTTACTGTTTACGTCATGGCTTGCCTGCTATCACACAAGAGATCTTGATCCAGCAGATCAATGCGATTAAGTATGGTGAAAAACAGACCTACTTATCAACTGAACAGATCTTTGCAGAAACAGCGATTTATGAAGCGGGACGCGCCGTTGCTTCTAAGGTATTGATGCCCCATGTGCATATAGAACATGTAAGTCTGACTCCTAGAGAGAATAATGAACATTTTATTTCACATAATTATAATGATGTTCAAGACAATATGACGGTTAAAGATTTTAAAGACAAGATAGCCGTTTCATTAGCAGGAAGAACCTCACAGATAAAACGTTTTGGTGAGATCGATGGTATGGATACGGGTGCTTCAAACGACTTGCAACAAGCAACTCGTGATGCTTACAAGGCCATAGCACATTATGGAATGGACAAAGAGGTCGGATATATCAATATCAATGGTGTTGTGGACGCGCAAAGAGGTGGTCGAGATACAGAACATTATCATACAAAAATCGATAATGCTCTTGAAAGATGGATGCAAGAGGGCGAACAAAGTATTAGCGATTTAATTAATGAACATTGGGACACTATTGAAAACCTGTCAAAACTTCTTCTTGAAAAAGAGATTATTTATGCAGATGAGTTAGATGAGATACTAGCGAAATAAGGCTACGCTAGGCAATAAAAGGAAAACAATGACAGAAACTAAAAAATGGAATATACTTTATATAAAAGATGAGAAGACCGTGTTGAAAACAGACGTTCAGATATTTACTGAACTGTTTAATAAAGCAGATATTGCCCCGGATAGACATAAGGCACTCAAACTTATCTTTGCGAATGATTATGACATTATAGTGAATGATATCACTAGTGATCCTCTTGAGGGTACGACCTTTATCAAACAGATTAAGCAGATGAAACCTACCCAAGTACAGGTGTCTTTAGTCTTGGCTGATGATGAAGAGAAAATTGGGGGATTGATAGATCTAGGGGTGAATGCTTTTTTATTAGAACCTGAACAACTTCCATACGCCTTAGAAGCGATTGCTGATATGAATCCGTACTTAGAGCAAGAAAAGGCTAAGCCTCTTTAAATCAAAGAAGTCTTAGCTGGCATTTTCCAAGTGTAAGGCTGTCTCTGAATCCCATTTAGCGATATGCGAAATCAACCATCCTTTAAACTCATTTTCTAAAAAGCCTTGTAACTCAAGTGGGCTTTTAATAGCTAACCATCTTTCAAAATATTTTGCTATTTTTTCTCTCATCATATCATGATCGTTTTTATGCACTTGGTAATGACCATAATTACTTTTTTCCATCATAGTCTCTTCGGTTTCAAAATGGTCTTCTACATCAAATAAAACAACCTTGAAAAGCTCATGGATCTTCTCGATATCTTTAGCTACAACCGCGTCATAAAAATCATTAATCACTTCTAATTCTTCTTCGTGAAGCATATTCATCACTTCATTAGATACTTGTTGTATCTCTTTTGCTTCAATTAGCATTTTTTCTCCATAATAGTTAGTTTGAAAAAAGTATTATAGCTATAAAAAATTTATACTGACTGACAGATGTAAAGAAGGATAAATCTATAAAGTTTTACAAGTAATGTGAAAACGTCAAATAGGATTTGCCTCCCTGATATACCATGAGGTTCTCCTCTTTTTGTCATTGAAACCTTATAAAATAGTTATTGGTATCTAACTATATATTTGATACAATCCTCTCAATCTAAATATCACAAGGACAATAATGACAAAGGTTAAAAACCGCTGGCTAATGGCGATAGGTGCTATGGCAATTCATATGTGTATAGGTTCAGTCTATGCCTGGAGTGTTTACGTAAACCCTATACAGTCCACAATGGCATGGACGCTCACAGATGTAACCATTACATTTTCTATTGCTATCTTCTTTCTTGGTCTTTCTGCTGCTCTTATGGGAAAATTTGTTGAGAAAAAGGGCCCTAGAGTTGCTGCCACGCTTGCGGCTGTTTTATTTGGGTTGGGTACGGTAGGTTCTGGAGGGGCTATTGCTCTTGAGTCTAAGGTACTGCTTTATCTTACTTATGGTGTTTTAGGCGGTACAGGTCTTGGTATCGGGTATATCTCACCCGTATCTATGCTTGTCAAATGGTTCCCTGATAGACGTGGAATGGCAACAGGGCTTGCTATTATGGGCTTTGGTTTTGCCTCTGCTATTTCTGGTCCTGCTATTAAAGTACTGATAGATTCAGTGGGTATCTCTTCAACGTTTTATGTTTTGGGTGCTATTTACTTTGTGGTTATGTTCAGTGCCGCACAATACCTTGCTAATCCACCCGAAGGGTATATGCCAAAACGCTTTAGTGAAGCAATCTCTTCAGGTAAAAAGACACTCAAAGAAGACTTAGTAAACATTACACGAAACGAAGCAGTAAAAACAGCCAGGTTTTATGGTCTGTGGATCATGCTTTTTATTAATGTGACCTGTGGAATCGCTATTATCTCTGTGGCTTCTCCACTCTTACAAGAAGTGATTGGTATTTCTGCCTTAGCAGCAGCCTCTGCAGTGGGTCTTATGGGAATTTTCAATGGTGCAGGTAGAATTATGTGGGCAAGTGTCTCTGATTATCTTACGAGACCTGTAGTCTTTATACTTTTCTTTATCACGCAAATCATTGCTTTTTATCTACTTACGACAGTCACAAGCATATTGCTTTTCCAGGTCCTTCTTTATTACATCATGACATGTTATGGTGGAGCATTCGCTTCTATCCCAGCATACATAGGTGATATCTTTGGCACAAAAGAACTTGGTGCTATTCATGGGTACATTTTAACGGCTTGGGCCTTAGCGGGTCTTGCAGGGCCTATTATAATTGCCTATGTAAAAGATACTACTGGTAGTTATACAGGTACACTTTATGTATTTGTGGGTCTTTTCTTTGTTGCGCTTATCACGTCTATATTGATGCTTGCAAATATAAAGAAAATAAAAACAAGCAAGACAATGGCATAACTTCTTGAGAAAGAAGTTGTTTCTATAGGCAAGTTGGATGAGATGTGAGCAATGTAATGTTAACGTCGCTCTTTTCTAGCCTCAAAGTACTTGTCTCTATCGTTTACGGCTTGCTGCGATACGCTCTAGCATTGAGTTAAGACCACCTGTTGAACGTACTTCTATTACTGCTGTTACAACGCCATGCAAGGCAACATATACTAGATAGCTTGCAAGGTCTTTAGCAGCACACTCATTCATTTTCTCTTCGATTGTTTTTTGTTGTGACTCTGTCACTTGAAATCCAAGTTCAATAGTGGGCTCTTCAGTAGATGAACCCGCTGGTGAAATATTAAATGCATGGGTTTTTAGTGCTACTACTTTTAAATATGCAGAGATATCATCAAATCCGTTTTCTGCTACTCTTAAGTCAATTGTCTCTTTTTGTGAAGGTGTTACTTTAAAATTTATATTGGTAGTTGCATCCATAAATCAGTTCTTTCTTTAGAGTTTTTCGTGCGAAATGATAGTGAACATTCACTTAAAACCCTATTTTAAAACTACTGTTGCTGAGGGCCTAAAATCTTGTATGCATAGAGATTAATAGAACTTATCGTAAAAATTGTGTACAATAGTAGACATTAAGATATAGGCCTGTTTTTACGGGTTCCAAGGAGAAGTATTTGTTGTTTAGATCTATACTTCTGCTTCTTTCGCTTTTAATCTTCCAAAACACTCTTTTTGCTCTTAACATCTCTGTCAATGCAGGACGCGAAGATGGACAAAACTATTCAACCATACATATCAAAGAAGCTTTTGCTTTTAAGTGTGTCTCTAAGATAAACGAATCAGATGAGATGACAGAGGTGCAGTGTCTTTTTCCAAGGGAGCCAAAAGAGAAGTTTGAAAAGATAAAGACCAGTTTTTTCACCATAGACTCTTTTAGCAAAAATAAAAAGTATTATGTTCGTGTCTTAGCCCATCAAAAGATGAAGCTCATTCCTATTGCGCATAAGCTATATGAAAAAAACAACATCCGCTCTGCCCATGTATACAAAACTTCAGCACACTGGATGATTGTGGGTTACAGCGGGACGCTTCCTCTTATCAAGATAGAGCAGACACCAACACTCGGACTCAACTTTCCTCTTACTATGGATGAGGTTAAGATACCTTCTGTAGGAGCCTTGGATATCTCGGGTATGCCAATACGGTTGGATCAGGTAAAAGATGTATCTGACTTCATGCGGATCAAGGCGGCGTATAAGGCGGGGAACTATGACATCCTTGCGACGGAGGTTGATGCTCTGTTCACACGTTTTCCAAATACTATCTTTAGAGCAGAACTTCTTTTGTATAAGATGCGCGGGTTTCATCATGCGGATGAAAATGAGGCACTTTTAGAGGTCTCTAAAGAGTTTATGCGTGAGTACTCTGATGATGAGAATATGGCAGAGGTCTTAGCCTATACAGCAAATGCTTACTCTATGGTAGGTCTGCAACAAGATGGGGAATATTTTTACGAGAGATTGTTTAAAGAGTTTGGTGATTCAAAGTTTTCGGCGCTAGGAATGGTCTTTTTAGGGGACCAGTTTTTACAAGGTGGAAAACTCAAAGAGGCAAACTCCTACTTTGAAAGAGCCTTGTATAAGACCGATGATGTGGAAGTGGCTTCTATGGCGGCTATTAGACTGGCTAAGATGAGTCTGGATAAGGGAGACCTTGAAAGGTCTTCTGAACTATATATGAAGATAATCGAGGGAAATGCCAACTATCTTCTGCATGATGTTTACAAAAATTATGATAACGCCCGTGCCTTTGCCAACAGAGGTCATCAAAAGACAGCAGCGGCGATTATGAGTGCTATTACAGACTCTTTGTCTAAGAATGATGACAGATACGAAACTATGATAAAAGATATAGGTCTATGGTTAGCTGAGACAAAAGACAAACCAGCGGCTTATACTGCTTTAAAACGTTATATAAATACCTATGGAGACAGCGAGTTTACTCAAGAAGTACAAGAGGCTTTAGACTCTTTGTTTTATACACCTGAAGATTCGAATACTTCAGCTCTTATGGCAGAGTATGACGATTTGCAAGAGAAGTATGCCAACCAAGAGATAGGACAAAAAGCAGCCTTGCAAAAAGCAAAACTCTTTTATGAGCAGAAGAAGTACCAAGAAGTACTTAAGATGGAAGGTTCAGGCGCAGAGAATGAACCGGGTTATTTTGAGTTGAAAACAGATGCGGCATTGAGACTGGTGTTAAATAACTTAGAAGAAGGCAAGTGTGCCAATGCTATCTCTCTATCACAAGAGCATAATATCACCATAGAGCGTAAACATGATAAGAACTTATATGACTGTGCGTTTAAAACAGGAAACTATGCCTTAGCCAAGTCTGTGTCTCTTATGCATCTAAAAGATAAAAAACAACGTCTGCAATGGTTATATAACTATGCTAAGACCTTGAATAAAACAGGTGAGTATGAAGAGTTAGTAAAGGTTTCCGCTGATGTTATAGTCTTGTCTGATGTAGAAAACACTTCAAAGTATGATGACATCTTACAAGACACTTTTAGAGCCTATGAACGTCTTAAGAACACTCAAGGCATGATAAAGACTATTAAAGAACTAGAAAAGCGTAGAGGCTTGGAGTATGATGATATAGAACTCTATGTCAGTATGGTAAAATTGGGTCTAAAAGACAGAGATGACATTATCATTCAAACTTACACGAATAAGGTGATGAAGCTTCAAGATAAGACAAACTCTTACTCTCAGTCGCCTTTTGTCGAGTTTGCCGCGCTTCAAGTCTTAAAGACACAGAAGAAAGAGAAAGAGCAACGGGAACTTTTAAATAAACTGGTAAAACGTGATCTTAGTGACAAAGAGAAGTCACGCGTACAGTATATGTTTGGATCGCTTTTGATGAAAGAGGGAAAAGACAAAGAAGCCAAGGCCTCGTTTGAAGCCAGTATAAGAGCCGATGAGAACTCAGCATGGGCTGGATTATCTAAGGATGCCTTGGAGTTGTTTAGTCAGTAGTGCAGGCAATTTTTATGCCAAAGGATAGGTAGATGGAAGAAGTCTTTAACGGTGAAGAGTTTGAGTATGCAGGATTTTGGGCGAGATTTTTTGCCACGGTTATAGATACGGTTATCATTAATAACCATTACCTTACCACTAACGATGATGGTTTATGGAGATGAGATGTTGACAAAGACGTCTATGTTTATGGGACCTGCTGATGTTCTTATCAACTATGTTTTGCCTTTTGTAGCGGTAATACTATTTTGGTACTTTAAATCAGCTACACCGGGCAAGATGATTTTAAAGATTACTATTATTGATGCTAAAGATGGTGGCAAGATGAGTGTCCCACAGAGTATAGGAAGATATTTTGCTTATATTCCTGCGATCCTACCTCTGTTTCTTGGTTTTGTATGGGTGGCTTTTGATGCAAAAAAACAGGGCTGGCATGATAAGCTTGGCAAGACCTTGGTCATTAAACAAAAATAGCCAGAGGGAAGTTAAAGATACTTCCCTAAAGGTTACTATTTACTCTCTTTCATTACTTGATGAGCGTCTAAAGGCTCTTCAAAAGCGATAAAAAGTACACAGTCATCACCCTTTTCACAATAAGCCGTATGTGGGCGTTTAGCCGGTCCATAAGCGTACATTCCTGTATTAATAAGCTCTGACTTTTGATCATCATAGGTCACGGTCATATTTCCAGAGACAAGTATCATACGTTCTGCTGAGGTGTGCCAGTGATGAGGTATCTTGAAGTCCGCAGGTACTTTAAACAAGATATCCAGATTGTTTTTTGCAGGATCTCCATGTAGTATGGCTATTTGGCAACCCTCACCTATAAAGGCTGGACAGCCTCCCCATTGCACAGATTTGTCATTAGGATCAATAACAATGGCAGGTTCTCCTGCTTGAACGAGGTTTAACATGCCTACAAGAGCTGAGACAAGAAGAACAAAGATGGATTTAGATGAAGATAATAACATGGTTTTTCCTTTGGATATGTTTTGTAATATGAAAAAATGATAACATTAACTTATAGTATGAAGAAAGAGCAAAAAATCGTATTAGTATACAATTTATCGTATATATACTGTTCTAATACTATTTTACACCTTTAAAAGGTAGAAAAATTATGGACGATTTAGCCAGGGGTGAAGATAAGGGTTAAAGACATAATTATACTAAAGAACATTTTTTCTACTCTTTGTAATAAAAGAAAAAGAGTCTACTTCTTAAGCGCATCATGTGCATGATTTTCAACAACCTTATGATCGATAGCCTGTCCTCCTATTCCCCAATTACCTCCTTTAATCTCATCAATGGCAACGAAGGTAACATCTCTTAAACCAGGGTATACTGATTCAACTGCATCCGTGAGCTTGGTAATCAGTTCACTTTTTTGTTTGCTGTCAAATACATCTTCGATTAGTTGTACATTTACAATAGGCATCTGTTTTCCTTTTTAGTGTTATCTCAAGGTCTTGTTTTCTCCTTGAATGAAAAGAAGTTACTATAAATGAGTGACTTCTAATGACGTTTTCTCTTAGAGAATTTATAAACCTTATCCTCATAAAAAAATAGTAACATGAATAATTTTTATTATAAAGAGCAAAATTTCGTATTAGTATACATTTTATCGTTTTATATATGTTAGTATGTCTATTGTGAAATATGAAAGGCACCTATGTCAAAGACACTTCCTCTTTTTACAATAGAGCAAACGATAAATACATACAAGTATCTTTTTGAGCCTAATCCAAGTTTTGGAATGGACTTTTATGCAGATGATTTTGAAGCAAAAGAGATAGTTTTACTTGATGATACGAAGGCAGGAAGTCAGGGTGTACCTATACATTTTAATTATTACGCACTATTTTTGCGTTTAGAAGGTGAGACTAAACGTACAATAAACCAGTTTGACTACATGATAAAGCCGCGTTCCATACAACTTGTAAATCCTGGTGCAATCTATTCTTTTAAAGATGTAACACAAGCCTCTCGAACCTTTGTTCTTCTTTTTGATGAAGCTTTCATTCAGCAGAATAACTTAGACGATTCTATTGGGAGTACTCTTTTAGCGTTTCATCGGATGTATCAAAGTGATATTGTCTTAGATGTAACAAAATTTGCTCAGGTAGTGGCTATATATGAGCAGCTAAGTAGTGAATTACGAGAAAAAAAGGATGACTACAAGGCCGTGTCAAAAATGTTGATAAACCAACTTCTCTTTTTGTTAAAGCGTGAAAAACTTAACTTAGGTGTTAAGAAAAAGCTTAGTAGAGCCGAACAGATTAGTGCGGAGTTTCTTGTCTTAATAGAAGATCATTTTTATCAAAAAAAGAGTGTTAAAGAGTATGCCCAACTTCTTGATATAACACCAAAACATTTAACCGAAACGATTCAAGCGACCTTGCATCATGCGGCTCTGTCATATATTCATGTGCGTATTGTTAAAGAGATACAGTTTCTTTTATGTTTTTCAGATATGTCTATCAAGCAGATAGCTTCGATGTTGAATTTTGAGACTTTGTCACTGTTAGGAAGGTTTTTTAAAAGACATGAGGGCATGAGCCCTAAAGAGTATAGGCTTAAAAACAAGACACCAATTACTAAACAGATGCCTAAAGAGAAGTAAGAAGAGCTCGCTTAAGCTTCTTCGTCTGTTTTTTCTGTCTCTTCTTTTTTCTCTGCTCTTTTTTTCTCAGAAGGTCTTGCAAGAATCTCTATAAAACAGCTTTCCCATTTTTCCTGTAGTGTTATGTCAAGCTCTTTGATGACTTCGTTCGCAGTAAGGGCCTTAGAAGAAGCCTCATCCTTGCCAAATCTACAATCAAATTCCCAGAAGATAGCATCTTCAGGAAGTTTCTTTGTGCGTTCTCTTTTGAAGTACTTACGGATCTCGTTTTTAATAGAATCTAAAGTGCGTTCAGGTTTTTTGTTTTTTTCTTGCAATTGGAATGTTTTTTTCATTATGAGGATTCCTAAGATAGTTTTGTAATGGAAGTATACTCTTAAAAGTCATAAGAGGTGATAAGACGAAGGTGGTTAACGTCATTCTTGGGAGTGTCATGATAATCAATGGCTTCAAAACGAAGATAAATAGAGGTGTCGGTATTGAAATAATGTCTAATATGCGAGTAAAAAGCATCAAAGTCTTCTCCTCTATTGTCATGCACTCTGGTGTTTGTCAGCCAGATTGCCAATTCACTCTGTCCGTAAGAGAAGGGGTCGATATCAAAACGGGACTTTAACATCCAGGTCTCTGGTTTGAAGTTCCCCCGTCCGTTAGCAAGCATAGAGGTGGTGTATACCTTTGCTAAACCACCATAACCTTTGACTATTCCGCTAAGACCATAGTTCTGAGAATAATTCAGATTGATGCTATATTTAGGTCCGTCAACACCTGCGCTGAAGGCGAGGAGGTCTATGTCATCTCCACCATTTCTAGAAAGGGTATCATTATACTTTCCCCCATCGGAGCTTTTAAAGTACTGGGTGCCTAAACACAAAAGAAAGTCATTACTAATAACATGTTGATAATCTACCTGGGCAATAAAGGTATTGTAAAGTTCAGGAGCATGATAGTAAAAAGACTGCATACTAAACTCATCTATACCTTCATAAATAAGACCAAGCATGGTAATACCATCATCAAACTTTCCTGAAGCCGACTCTTTTTTGTACTCGCCTGAGGTGTTTTCACGAATAGCAGAGATATAGTTTAGCTGTAGTTTTGTATCTGAAAGGCTTTCTGAGGTTAGAGTAAAGCCTTGATAAGACCAAGGTACGATACGTGTTGTATCATCATTCATCATTGGGGTATTTAACATCATCTTTCCGGCTTTAATCAGACCGTCTTTATGTCTGTAAGCGATAAAAGACTCTGAAAGAGCGGTGAGATTGGAGGCATTCTTATCATTATTAAAAAGCTGGGTTGCCCCTTTGTTTTTATTGCCTCCTATAGAAGAGGATTGATGAAAACGTACAGAGGCAAAGAGTGGATTTGTGTCGTCTGTTGTGTATTTTAAAAATCCGCCTAAAGACGTCGCATAAGCATTTTCTTCGTTCTTTTTATCTATATTAAAAGAAAAGAGAGTGATATTTCCCAGAACCTTACCCTTACTAAAAGCTTCTGCTAGAGAACTCACATCTTGGGCGTGAAGCGAGGATAGCAGCAAGGTAGATATGAGCAAAATCTTCACAAGACTCCTTTAATAATAGCTTAACAAATCCAAACTGTGTTTGCACTTTAGTTTTGATAGGGTATAATTTCGAAATCAAAGAGATACAGAAATATTCGTGTCTAATTTAACTAGGAGAAGTTATGGGAATTCCTCAACCTTCGTTTTACATCTTTAAATGTCAGCAATCTGCACCTCCGGGAATGCCAAAACCATCATGTGTAACACCAGATACTCAAGATCTGTTCCAACATATGGCTCAATCACTTATGCAAAAAGGTATCATTGGTACTGTTCAGCCTATTCAAGCAGGTTGTATGGGTCGTTGTAACGCAGGTCCAATCATGCTAGTTGAACCAGGTCACACAATGTACGTAGGTCTTAATAAAGAAAAAATAGATAGAATTATTGATGAGCATATTATCGGCGGAAACGTTGTTGAGGAATATGTTATCGATGAAGCGTTATGGGACGCACCAATTTCTCCTGCTGATATGATGAAGCAGATGGGTCAATAAGGAAAAGACAATGACAATGGAAATGCTTTATAGTAAACTTCATCGTGCTACAGTAACGGACGCTAATTTAAATTATGTCGGTTCGATTACTATTGATGAAGAACTAATGCAAGCAGCAAAGATGCGCGTAGGTCAAAAAGTTGAGATTTTAAATATCAACAACGGCGAGCGTTTTTCTACTTATATCATTTTAGGCGAACGCGGTAAACGTGAGATTTGTCTAAATGGAGCAGCTGCTAGAAGAGTTCATAAGGGAGATAAGGTTATCATTGTTGCTTACGCAACTTATGATGAAAAAGATCTTGAAACCTATGCACCTAAGGTCGTTATTTTAGATGACGACAACAATATTGACGAAATTTTAGACGAAATCTAAAGGATCCTTATGACTTTCTCGCTGACTAGCGTAGCTTTAGTGACTGAACAAAGTCGTGGCTTTGCTACGAGCTTAGTGAGAATTTCATAGTGTTTGGAAACATGGGCGATATGGGCAAGATGCTCGAACAAGTTCAAGAACAAGCAAAAAAAATGGAAGCCGAAATGGAATCTAAAGAGTACACTGCCAAGGCCGGTGGTGGTATGTTAGAGATCAAGATGAGCGGAAAGGGTGAGGTGATTGATGTTAACATCGATGACTCACTTCTACAAGACAAGGTCTCTTTACAAATTCTGCTTATCTCTTGCATTAATGATGCTAACAAGATGGTAGAAGCTGATAAACAAAACTCTGCGATGGGAATGCTTGGTGGTATGGGCGACCTTGGTTCTATGTTTGGAAACAAATAATGGCATTAAGCCGTTCTTTTATACGTTTAATTACACTCACACTTTTTTTTACATCTACATTTGCACTTACCCTCTTTGCCTTACCTCAAGACTTTAAATCCTGTCAATTAAAATACCAAGTCAGTTCTGTCAAAATAAACAATACACAAGCCTTTGCTATTAATGATGAGTATGTCCTTTTTTATTCTGAAAAAGAGCCGACATTAAAGATTATCAAACGAGATCCCTTTTTAGGTTTGAACTTGATGAAGGCGGACAGAAACTTTAAACATAGTTTTAAATTTTATAATAATAAGCCACAACAACTTGCTTCTGTTTTGCCAAATGAAGCAGTTGAAGGTAAGTTTATACAAGAGCAAATCGGTTTAAACCAACTTGCAAGTTTCTCTTTTAAGGCTAAAAAGAACGCTTTGATATCAGGTACTTGTTGTGGACTAGTAGGACTTTCAACAGGTAAGGGTATTATCGAAAAAGAATATATTAGACATTTCCTTGAATCCAAAGAGGTGGTCTATGGCGATATCGGTATGCGTGTGGAAGATAAAAAAGGTGTGCGCGTTGCTGAGGTCAATCCATTTTTCGCAGACTCCCCTTTTTTACTGGATGATGTCATACTTTACATGGACGCAAACAAGGTAAAAAGTGCTGCTCAAGTCAGTAGAGATATACTGTTTTCAAAGCCTGGAAGCCTTCACCACTTCATCGTGTTAAGAGATGCAAAAGAGAAAAAAGTCAAAGCGACCTTTAATAAACGTCTTAGCGGTGGGCTTGTACCTGATAGTTTTTTTGATTTCTTTGGTGTGGAGTTAGATGAATTTTTAGTTGTAAAAAAAGATGCGCCAAAGTTTGAGCTTAAAAAGGATGACAAGCTTCTTTTTGTCATGGGCAAACCGGTAAAAACCTTGGCTGATATCAGACATGTCCTTTCCTTAGAAAAGTCTAGCAAAGAAAAAGTCATCATCTTGCTTTTTAGAAGAAAAGGATTTGACTTTTTTATCCACTTTGATAAGCCAAGTAACAGTAAATAATATGTATAATTTCGTTATTAAACTTAGGTAGGTTCTATTGCAAGACTTCGAAGCATATTTAACTTCACATCTTCCACAAGTACAGAGTTTTCACCCTCATTATGAGGAGGCGATAGCTGAGATGTTACTCGCGGGTGGAAAGCGTTTCCGTCCGGCTCTTTTACTAGCAGTTGTCAAAGCACATAACTCATTACTCCTTGATTCAGCCTACGCAGCGGCATATGCAATAGAACTTTTACATACCTATTCACTTATTCATGATGATTTACCTGCTATGGATGATGCTGACCTTCGTCGCGGCAAACAAACCCTTCATATCAAGTATGATGAGGTTACTGCTATTTTAGTGGGCGACGCCTTAAATACGTATGCCTTTGAAGTACTTTCTACGTCTGCCTTTTCAGATGAGGTTAGAGTGAAGCTTATCCGTTCACTTTCAAGCAACGGTGGCCTCAGTGGTATGGTTCTTGGTCAAGCTATAGATTGTCATTTTGAAAATCAGAATTTAAAGTTAGAGCAGATAAAAATTTTACATATCAATAAAACAGCCAAACTGATTGCAGCATCTTTAGAGATGGGCGCGATCATCTCAGGTCAAAGTGCCTTAGCAAAAGACTTGTATGACTTTGGGATTAAACTTGGACTACTGTTTCAAGTTCAAGATGATATCTTGGATGTGACTCAAAGCTCAGAAGAAGCTGGAAAGACGACACAAAATGATGGGGATAAAAACTCATTTGTAACCCTGCTTGGGCTAGATGGAGCAATGAAAGAGGCAAACGACTTGGCTGAAGGTTTAAATGAACAACTTAAATCGTTTGAGTCTAAACTTTATCAGGAACTTTCACCTATACTTTCAAGGTATTTAGTTAGACACAAGTAGCTAAATTGAAGTTCATTCAGATGAGCTTTGATTTGTTTACAACCAATAAGAAACTCGATAGCGTAGCAAATGTACAAAGTACATGGGCTTTCTGCCGAAGGAAACCTAGTGTTAACGTAAGCGTCTGACTTTGCTCAGATGCTGTAATTAAGTAATGAAGGTTCCCTTCATTTTATGAAATAAAATTAAGGAAATAGATTATGCGTCAAAAAATGGCCGATTCGATTAGATTTTTAGCAGCAGACATGGTTCAAGCAGCCAACTCAGGTCACCCTGGTGCACCAATGGGTCTTGCAGATATTGCAGTAGTTTTAAGTGAACACCTTTCTCATAACCCTAAAAACCCTTCATGGCTAAACCGTGATCGTCTTGTTTTCTCAGGGGGACATGGAACAGGTCTTATCTATTCTCTTTACTACCTATGGGGATATGGGCTTGAAATGGAAGATCTTAAAAACTTCCGTCAGCTAGACTCTAAAACTCCAGGTCATCCGGAGTATGGTCATACTGAAGGTGTTGAGATTACTACTGGTCCTTTAGGTCAAGGTATTGCTAACGCAGTTGGTTTTGCTATGGCTTCCAAGCATGTTGGCGCTCAGACGAATTCTGAAACAGCTAAGGTAATCGATCATAGTGTTTACTGTTTATGCGGTGATGGAGATTTAGAAGAAGGTATCTCTTATGAGGCTTGTTCTATTGCGGGTCACAATAAACTAGATAATCTAATCCTTATTTATGATTCAAACAATATTACCATTGAAGGTTCTACGGACCTTTCTATCTCTGAAAATATGCACAAGCGTTTTGATTCTCAAGGTTGGGATGTTCAAGAGATCGACGGACATAATTTTGAAGAGATTGACGCGGCTATTGTTCGTGCTAAGTCTTCTGATAAGCCTTCTCTTATCATTGCTAATACACTAATCGCTAAGGGTGCGGGTGAACTTGAAGGTTCACACCATGCGCATGGTGCACCTCTTGGTGATGATGTTATTGCAAAGGCTAAAACAGCTGCTGGATTTGATCCGGACAAGAAGTTCTTTGTTGATGAAGATGTAATGGCAAGATTTAGATGTGCTATCGAATCAGGTGATCTTGCTGAGAGAGAATGGAAGCATAGACTTAAAGAGCTTCCATTGATGGAACAAAATGAGGCTTTAGATGCTTTAAACAATCCTGACTTTTCTCGTATTCAATGGCCAACTTTTGATAAGGCAGAAGCTACTCGTGGAACCAATGGAAAAGTGCTTAATGCAATTGCTAAAGCAATTCCTGGTTTTGTAGGTGGTTCAGCTGATCTTAGCCCATCTAACAAAACAGATATGAAAGACATGGGCGTGTATCCAAAGGGTAAGAACATATACTTTGGTATCCGTGAACATGCTATGGCATCTATTTGTAATGCAATGGCACTTTATGGTCCGCTTATGCCATTCTCCGCAACTTTCTTTGTATTCTCTGATTACCTTAAACCAGCGGCTCGTATCGCGGCATTGACAGGTATTCAACAGTTCTTTGTATGGACACATGACAGTATCGGTGTAGGTGAAGATGGTCCAACCCACCAACCGATTGAACATCTTTCACAATTTCGTGCACTTCCAAACTTTTATGTATGGAGACCGGCAGATGGAAATGAAAATGTAGTTGCATGGCAGGTGGCTTTGCAGATGAAAAAATCTCCTTCAGCCTTTGTATGTTCACGTCAAAACCTTTCACTTCTCCCATCTGCAGTATGTGGTGAAGCAGCTAAAGGCGGTTATCTTTTAGAAGAGTCAGCTAACGCAAGTATCACGCTTATGGCCTCAGGTTCTGAGGTTGAACTAGCGATGAACACAAGAGCTAAACTAGCAGAAAAAGGTGTGAATGCAAATGTTGTCTCTGTTCCATGTTTCGATCTTCTTATCGAGCAAGATAAGGCATATTTAGACTCTATTGTCAAAACAGACAAGGTAGTTGCGATTGAAGCAGCACGTGGTCTTGAGTGGTACAGATTTGCTGATGAAGTAGTAACTATGGACACCTTCGGTGCCTCCGCACCAGCAGGTCAACTTTTTGAAAAATTCGGTTTTTCTGCTGATGCGATTGCTAATAAACTCTCTTAACTAATCACTCTTTGATGGGCTGTGTACTTGGCCCGTCGTTATTTCTTCGAATGTAGGTATTGTTATAAATATTAGTGCATTGAACCTCTTTTTTCGCCTGAATTTTGGCGGCCTCTTTTAACTCATTAAATGTTTGTACACGAAATTTTTCTCGTATGGCTGAAACTCTTCTCATATCTGCATTAAGCTCTCTAGTGATTCTAAAGGCTTTTCTACTTTCACTGTTCGCGCATGCGGCAATGGTTACAGAAGCTTGATCGAGATAGTTGTTGATGATCTCGTAGGCTTTATATGAGGCGATATTACTCTTGATAAGAGCGTCGACTTGAGAAGACAGAGTTTGTGTTTGGGCATAATGGTTTTCACATTCATCAGCATGTAATGTGAGGATTAAGAGCAATACAGTGAGAAAATAGCGCATATTTATCCTTTGATGTGAAAGTATAGTTCTAATAATTGTGGCTTTAATAGATTAACAAGTAAAGTTTAGATTTAATTATATCTGTTTTTAAAAATTATATAAAGTATGATATTTGTTTTTATTTAGATCTTTTTTTATTCTTGTTCTTTTATTTATAAAGGTACATGCTCAATATGTAGTTGAGCTTGACGACAGCCAAGATACTTACATCGTCAATAAGGGTGTTTTATACCTTGAAGATACAAATGCAAGCTTTTGTATTCATGAGCTTCCTTCCAAAGCAAAGGCGTTTAAGGTTATGCAGGAAGAAGAGCTTAGCTTTGGCTTTACCTCTTCAGTTTACTGGTTTAAAATTTCCCTTGTAGACCATTCGGATAAGAAGATTAAGCAGTGGTGGCTTGATATTGATTATACGCTTTTGGATGATATACAGATTTACCAAGATCGTGATGGCGACATGAGTTTACTCCTTCATTCAGGGGATGAAGAAAAGTTTTCTGAACGTCAGGTTCAATGGCGCACATACAGTGCAATCTTAGATACCAGCAAAGACTCAATCATCTATATACGTGTACAGACGCAAAGTTCTATGCAAGTACCCATAAAAATTTATTCATCTACTGAGATTGTCAAGAAAAAACAGGGTGAGACACTGTTTTATGGGTTCTTTTACGGGGTGCTTTTGCTAATTATTTTTTACAATATATTTCTATTTTTTGTTTGGAGTGATAGAAACTATCTTTATTATATCGCCTTTATATCTTCATTTATGTTGTGGCAGTTGTGTAGTGATGGTCTAGGACATCAATATCTATGGCCTGAAATCCAGTGGCTTAGTGAAAAAGGTGTCTTGCTTTTTATCAGTTTGACTATTTTTAATGCTATCTTGTTTACACGAAGTTTTTTACATCTAAATGAGTACGCTACAGGTTTAAACCTTACGCTGATATCGGTTCAAAGCGTCATGCTAGTACTGGCTTTGAGTAGCTTTGTATTACCTTACGCCTTTGTTATACAAATCCTTGTTTGGCTTGTCTTTCCTATTCCGCTTCTTTTGCTTTATGCAGGAATGATAGCTCTTAAAAACAGATATCAGTATGCCCGTTTTTATATTATAGGATGGACACTGTTCTTAGGGGCAAGTGTCCTTTTAGCCATGAACTCTTTAGGTCTTATAGGGGGATATGAATACATTAAGTATGTACAAAAGTCTGGTTCTTTAGCAGAGGTTATGTTTTTCTCTTTAGCATTGGCAGAGCGTATTAATCTCCTAAGACAACAAAATATTCAGACACTCTCTCGTTTAAACTCACGCTTGCAGTCTGAGGTCCATGAAAAGGTCTGTGAGATTAGAGAAAAAGATGAACTTTTAATGCAGAAGTTTAGACTGGCAACAATGGGGGAGATGCTAGAAAATATCTCACATCAGTGGAAGCAACCCCTGAATAAACTCTCTTTGGTTATTCAAAACTATTACTTTAAGTACAAGCTTGAAGGTGCAAGTGAACAGGAACTGGAATCTTTAAATGATCAAAGCAATATGCTTTTATCATATATGTCAAACACCATAGATGACTTTAGAAACTTTTTCAACCCTCAAAAAGAGAAAGAGGCTTTTGATATACATGATAATATTCAAAAGGTGCTCAGTATCATCTCTTCGAGCATACAAGAACAAGACATTGACATACTTATCCATAATACTGCTATATCAAAGGTTCGTGGCTATCCAAATGAGTTTGGACAGGTATTGCTTAACCTTTTTTCTAATGCAAAAGATGCTTTTTTATTACACAAAAGTGACAAGAATCGTATTGATATTGACATCAGTGAGAATGAAAATGAGATACACATAAGCTTTTTAGACAATGCAGGAGGAATCTCTAAAGATGTATTGCCAAAGATTTTTGATCCCTATTTTTCAACTAAGGGTTTTAAAGAGGGCTCGGGTATAGGACTGTATATGTCAAAGATGATTATTGAAAACAGTATGCACGGAAAGTTTTATGTTGAAAATCGAAAAACAGGGGCTGAGTTTATAATAATACTTCCTAAAGTGCTATAATCTTTTATACAAAAATTTGAAATATAACCTTTATGGATCTATAATGAAACAAGCTCTACATCACTCTCTTATCAGTTTTTTTAAAATGGAATCAGCCGTTGGTATTTTACTGATTATCGCGACCATCTTGGCCATGATCATGGCCAATTCTCCCTTGGCAAATGCCTATGATGCAATGATGGATACACCAGTGATGGTCGTATTTGGAAATTTTAATATTGCTAAGCCTCTTTTACTATGGATAAATGATGGTCTTATGGCTATGTTCTTCTTTATGGTTGGGCTGGAGATTAAACGCGAAGTGGTTGAGGGCTCGTTGAGTGATAAGTCAAAACTTGCTCTGCCTGCTTTTGCTGCCTTTGGCGGAATGGTAGTTCCTGCTGCAGTATACAGCTATTTCAATTGGGGAAATGAAGCTGCTATGCAGGGTTGGGCTATTCCAATGGCTACAGATATCGCCTTTGCCTTAGGTATCTTGTCCTTGCTGGGAAAACGTGTTCCAATGCAGTTAAAGGTCTTTTTATTGGCCCTTGCAATTATTGATGATTTGGGTGCGATTATTGTGATTGCTGTGTTCTATACTTCTAATATGTCTTTTATGTCTCTGGCCATTGCAGCGGTTATGATCATAACCCTGTTTGCGATGAACAGAGGTGGTGTTGTGAATAATACGGCCTATATATTGGTGGGCATCATCTTATGGACGGCTGTGTTAAAATCAGGAGTCCATGCGACCTTAGCGGGGGTAATCCTTGGGCTTATGATACCTATTAGAGACAATCAAAAAAGTTTTCATGAGCTTGAGCACTCTTTGCATGCACCCGTAAACTTTTTTATTTTACCTCTGTTCGCCTTTGCTAATGCGGGTATAGGGTTTTCAACTGTTAGTGCAAAAGACTTTACTGACAGTATGACCATTGGTATCACCTTGGGCCTTTTTCTTGGTAAACAGGTGGGCATTGTCTTTTTTACTTTTTTAGCGCAGCTCCTTGGTCTGGGTTCTTTACCTCAGGGTGTGAGCTGGGGCTCGGTTTATGGTTTGGCTATTTTAAGTGGTATCGGTTTTACTATGAGTCTGTTTATCGGTTCACTTGCCTTTGAATGTCATGAGGGTGCCTGTTATGACATGGTTGATTATAGAATGGGAATCTTAATAGGTTCCTTTGTCTCAGGGCTAGTAGGATTCTTGGTGCTTTCTAAAACGCTTCCAAAAGCTTAAAAAGTGTATACTTACATATGAATAATTCACAAGCCTATACTGACAAAAAGAAAAATTTTGATCGTTTGATTACGGTTTATGGTAGAAATGTTGTCTTAGAGATACTCGAAGAAAAAGACATTAATGTTACTAAGGTGCATCTTGCCGATTCAAATAAAAAAGATGGTGTCATCTCGAAGATAGAAAGCATCTGTGCCAAGAAAAATATAGAGGTCTTGTACCACTCTAAGCAGGCCCTTTCTCGTATCTCAAAAAATGCAAAACAAGATCAGGGTGTGTGTGCAGATATTGAAGCTACTTCTTATCTGTCAACTCAAGATTTTTTAGATTCTAAGTCTTCTGCTTATAGATACATAGCCTTAGACAGCATTCATAACCCTCAAAACCTTGGTATGATCATCCGCTCTGTTGCAGCAGGTTTTGTAGATGGGATCATTCTTCCAAAAAAAGGCTCGGCAAAGATATCCCCTTTGGTTATCAAGGCCAGTGCAGGGACACTGTTTAAGACCAGCATTTTGTATTGTGATGACTTGGAAACGGTGCTTCCTGAGTTTAAACAAGATGGGGCAGATATATACGCACTCTCATCTCATGCCAAAGAATCCCTCTTTGATCTGCAACTGGGAAAAAAGACTATCTTTGTTTTAGGAAATGAGTCTGAGGGTGTTTGTAAAGAAGTTGAAAAACTTTCTAACAAGACTCTTTCTATTCCTATGAAAAATGGCGTTGAGTCTCTTAATGTTGCAGTGACAGCAGCACTTTTAGCTTATTATAGTTAAGGTAGATATACTCACCTTACTACTTTAACATGGGGATAGGTTGACGGGGCTTGGATATAGGTCTTTAGGTGAACAATTATCTACAAAACTTCTATACAGTTTTTACCCTTTGATTTTGCGGTATAAAGTGCCTTGTCAGCTCTTTGAATAAGCTGATCCATATTAAGATCGTTTTCTTGAAGATGGGTGATCCCTAGACTCATAGTAAAAGAGAGTGGCTCTTCATTTCCATAAGGGATTTTTTCATTCTCGATATTTTCGCGTATTCTATTTGCTAAGTCTAAGACTTCCTCATTTGGCGTGTTGGGAATCAACATGAGGAACTCTTCGCCTCCATAACGTGCGAGGATATCAGAAGTTCGTACGGTCTCTTTAAGAACCTTGGCGCAGCGGATAATCACTTCATCGCCTATAGCATGTCCATAAGTATCATTGATATTTTTAAAGTCATCAAGGTCAATCATAATCACAGAAAGGTTTTGGCTGTAGCGAAGGGCAGTATCAAACAACCTGTCTGAGATACCAATGATATAGCGTCGGTTATACAGATTGGATAAAGAATCCGTTGTGGCTTCAAGCCTAAGATGCTCTTGGGTAGTTTCTAACTCTTTAGCCTGGGCAACAAGTTTTTCATTAATAGATTCAAGATCTTTAACACGCTCTTTTATCTCATCTTCCAAGAGAATTTCTTTTTCTTCTTTGACCTTTATAAGCTCGTTTTGAATGCGTATTTTTTCTTGAAAGACGATGTGATAATGACTTATCATAAGTGAGTTGAAAAAGATGACTTCGGCAAAGGAGCCAAATATAAAGGCATAACGGGTAAGGTCATGGTTGTCTATTAGTCCATTAAAGCTCAGCGTCAACATACCCATAGTCGGCATATATATAATAAGGGCAATAAGATAATAACGCATCTCTAAGTGACCTTCTCTCCATACCTTTATAGAAACAAAGAGTAGCGTGGTAAAGAAGATGGAAGAGACAATGTTAAATATCAAAGAGGTATAAGCAATATCAACTGCAATGGCTAGGGCTAAGATGAAAAACACAAGAGCAAAGGCTTTAAAGATCTTGTCCATAAGGACAAATCGCTGTTTAAGTTCAAGAAACTCACTTGAAAAGAGGGTTAGCAATAACACCACCAAAGCGCCTGTTACGTGAAGCCCCTGATCCCAGCCATTAAAGTCTAGGATGAGGTAAAGCCCACTCTTAACGCCTAACCATATGATGAGAGAGAAGATATATAAGATATATAAGATATAAAGTTTTTCTTGTCTAGCGGTAAATAGATAAAGGTTGAAAAAGGCTATGACAAATAAAAAGAGGATAAAAAAGAGATACAGGTCTGGAAGATCAAACCGTGATGGATTAAAATACTCATGTGAACTAAATATTTCCAAGGCACCTAATTGACCGGATGAGGATTTTCCTTTGATATAGATGGTTTGGCTCTCTCCTCCTGGGATATTCAAGGCAAAAGCAGGATTTGTGTCATGGATCTCGCGTTGATCTAAGGGGATGAACAGACCTGCACGAGAAACTTCCCATTCATTGCCCTTTAAGAGATATAAGTCAAACTCTTTCCATAGGGGTTCTGAGAAGGTTAAAATAAAATCATTATTGTTTGAGGTATTAGTAAGGGTGAGTTTAAACCAGCGTGTTCCATCTAGGTATCCATAGGTAAATTGGTTGGTACCCGTTTCAAAACTCTGTTGAGGCATATCTTCTATGGTGAGTTTGTTTGATGCATCATACAAATGGGGTAGATCAAAGTTTGTATAACGTCCCTGTTCATCACTTAAGGTAAGCGCCAATAAAAGATGCAGTGGAAAGAGCAGTAGCATCAAGTATTTCATATATACAAAACTCCTTTTATGGGTTTAAGTATACACAAAAATATTTAAAGATATTTTTATTTATTTAAATAATATTTTCTAATAGCAAGAATTATGTTTTCCTCGGTCTTTGGAATACTTTTGCAAGAGGGATTTTAAGTGTTTTTTGTCTTCTTGGAACTGCTTACTCTGAAAGTAGGAAAGGGAAATGTTTTTATCTTGATGTACTTTGTCTAAGGTAGCTGCATTAAGAGTCTTATGCCATGCTTTTGCTTTTTTATTTGCTGCAAAATATTTTCCTTCCACATGACAGCTTGCACACTCTTTGGCATAAATCTCTTTGCCCAGGGAGACGGAAGCTTGCAGGTTGATCAGGAAAAAAAGACTTAAATGTAGGAATATTTTCATCTATGAAGTCATTAGTTCATAAGGACGTTTTATCTCTTGAAGCAGACCATCTACGCTTACAGCTCTTCCTTTTCGAATAAACTCTCTGCCTTCTAAAAAAACGATGATAGTAGGCGCTGAAAAGATTTGAAACTCTGCAGCTATCTCAGGTGTCAAAGATATGTCAGCATGGTATCTTCCGATAGAAGGATAGGTTTCTTCCAGAGCCTGCATAAGCTTAGGACGTAAAACATGACAAACAGAGCACGAAGGTGAGCTAAAGTATAAGACCATTGCCATCTCTTCTTTTAGTTTAGAGTTTAATTCATTTAAATCATTAAGTGTTGTGTCCATATAGTGTCCAATTTTTAATGGTATTATACAGTATGACAAGAATATTAATAATTATACATCTATTATTTATACCCTTGTATTCGGATGGGAGTCTATATGCTTTGAAAGGGGGTCTTCTTGCTCATAGTACGGGCCCCGTCTCTTCCGGAAAAGAAGAGGGTGTTGATATACATATGGAACTTTTGTTTAACCAGAAGTTTTTAAGTGCATACCTAAGCTTGGGAGCAAATGTGAATTTAAATGGTGATACCAGTTTTTTATATACGGGTCTTACCTGGGAGAGCAGGTTTTTAAAAGACATACATTTAGGTGCTTTTGTTGGTTTTGCTGTTCATAATGGGGAAATTGATAGTAATAAAGAAGATAAACGTCAGTTCGGTATGCGGATTCTTTTTAGAACAGCCTTGGATATTGGCTACTATCTCAGAGATGATGTCAGTTTGAACTTTATGTATGAACATTACTCGCATGCAGGGTTGTTTATTACAAGAAATCAGGGTAATGACAACGTGGGGCTACGACTGTCGTATTATTTTTAAGACTCTAAGTGTTTCATAAGCAAATAAGGAATAAACTAAAGTATGTCAAAGCAAGAAGGACTTTATCCTTACTTGCAGAAGGAGTACATAATGAACGTCAATATTACAGGACGACATATCTCACTTAATGATCATAACCGTCAACATATTCAGGCGGCTATGGATAGTTTTTCAAAATATCAATTAGATATCACTACAGTAAATGTTGTAGTCTCAGAAATTAAAAATGGTATCAACGTAGAATTTGATATGCACATTGCACATGCAAACCCAGTGGTAATCAACCAAGGGGATAAAGATTTAGATACAGCGATTGACTTGGCGATTGAAAGAGCTACGAAAGCGCTTCGTCGTTTACATGATAGAGTTATCTCTCATGGTAATGATTCACTAAAAGACCTTGAACTTCTTGAGGTTGAATAATTTTTAACCTGCCTATTTAGGCAGGTCCTTCTCTTCTTCTTTTAAGATCTCTTTCCATTGTGTTGACTTCGTTTTCAAAACCTTATGTTTGTAGTTACTTTTATTGTGATCTTTTTTATGATCCGTATGCGAAAAGATATCTTCTCTTGATTTTCTATCCAGTTTTGAGAGTATAGAAATATCTAAGGGGGGAATAGTCTTTTGTAGCTCTTGTGGGTTATTTAGATGCAGGGCTTCATCTACTTTTTGACCTGAAGTGACTAAGCTGCTCTTGCCGTCTTTAACTTCTATAAGAGCATATTCATAGTTTTTCGAGTCTTTATTATAAATGGCGACATAGTCATTTGGTAAAGAGACATAGTTTAACCATTCATCCCCTCTGAGGGTTCCCTTAAACTGCCCTCCATCATTTTGTGTAAAGGTAAGAACACCGGGAAATGCCGAAACGCAATAGAGTGACAGGGGCAAAAGTAGCAAGCCAATAAGTGCAGATAATCGTTTCATGTATCTTTCTCCTTGTATATATAAGCTCAATAGTATTAGAGTACTTCGTATATAAGTATAGTCCCTTTTTTCTTATAGGGAATGGACTCTATAAAATTTAAGCCCTCATACTGCATGGCAAGTAACTCATCTCTTGTTTGAGGTTGAACCTTGGCCAGTGTTTGTAAGACCTTGCCTCTGTAGGCTTTAGCCCAGTGGCTTACACTTTTGCCACCTTTTAAAAACTTCATAGTTATAAAGTCTTGATCAAGGGTATAAAACTTTTCATAAAACCCTGCACGAAGGTCAATAATGAGTTCATCTTTAAAAAGTGTATCAAGGGCAGATGAGAACTCTTTTTTATACACCTTCTCTGTTGCTATTTTATCTAAGGTGGCCCCTTGTTTAAACTTATAAGAAGGAATTAGGTCACCTCCGCGAAGTGGACCAAAAAGATTAGAGAAGACAATGGTGTGTTCAAAGAGATGAGTTTTTTCTTCTTGGGTTAAAGAGGTAATGTCAAGATAATCATAAGCCACACCATCATAACGCTCTAGTGCGGGCATAGTTGGTGTGGAAAATAGGTCTTCTTGATACTTTTTGATTTCGGCTTCTTTTTTAATGCCTGTAAGTTTTTCAAGTACTTCTTGTTTGGCATCTAATATAAGTTCATTATACTTTTGTAAAAGAGGAAGACGTTTATCATAAAGCTCAGGAAAAAGAAGTCTTTTTTTATCAAGTTTAGCAGATGAACCGCCAAGTTTTTTACCTTCACTAGGAGAAAAGAGTATATACATATAAAAGTCCTGCTATGTTTTTCAGAATTCTAGCATTTTTTAGCCTAATAGCTTTTTGTTAGTAAAATATAAGTAAGATAGTATAAAATGTACAAATAATAAGAGCGAGGAAGTTTACACTATGAGATTATTATTTATATGTATTAGCTTGGTATCAATGATATGGGCTATGCCGGTAGATGGAGAAGAGAATGATACGTATGAGCTTGAAAAAACATCTGTTGCTGTGATTAAAAAGATTGATGGTAAGGCCAAGGTATTATCAAAAAACAGCATTAAAAAGCATAAGGCTAAGCTTGGGGAAGCGCTGTTTGAGGGAGATACACTTATTACCTATGCGCAAGCCAAGGTCTTAGTCGAACTTGATGACTGTTCTAAGGTGATTTTAAATGAGAGTTCTGAACTCTCTTTTATGGATAAAGACAACTTGAAACAAGTCTCGGGTGAGGTGTATTATAAGATCAAGTCTCGCAAGGCTACAAAAGGGTTAAAGATTGAAACACCTTTTTCTATCATGGGAATTAAGGGGACAGAATTTATTGTTGATGCCAAAGAAGAAGGACAAATCGCTCTAAATGAAGGCTTGGTGGGAATTGAGTCTCTGCACGCTAACTTTGAATTGCATAAACAAAACGTAATGCAAGCTTATGAAAAATTCAAAAATGAGCAAAATACAGCTTTTGAGGCCTATAAGGCAGAGTCAAACTGTAAAACGATTACTTACGTAAAAGAGTTTGACCTGGAAGCAGGAAAGGTCTTGGACTTCTCAGAAGGCAGTGATTGTAAAGAGGCTTGTGAGTCAAAGGTACATGAAAATGATATGTCTGAACAGCTGAGTAAACGTTTTGAGATGTATGATCAAATGTTTAACGAGTAAGTATAAATGAGAAAGCATGTGAAATACATAAGTATTGTCTTTTTAATTTCACTGTCAATTTTACTCGCGTATAAAACGCAATTAGAGCCCCTTTATAGTTTTTCCCTACGTTTTAATGATCTTAATTTTAAGTACCAAGCGAAAACAGCCTCCCCTGAGGTCGTCTTTATAAAGATAGATGAAAAATCAGTCAACCGGTTTGGAAGGTGGCCTTGGAATAGAGAGGTTTTAGCCAAGGGTATCTCACATATAGATGACACCTCTGTGCTTATCTTGGATATGGTGTTTTCAGAACCTACCGAGAGCGATGTCCTGCTTGCGCAGAGTCTGCAGGAGCAAGACAACTCTTTATGTGGATTCTTTTTACGCCATCAATCTGTAGCGCCTATCTCACCTGAGCAGATTGAGGTCTTGAGTGATTCAAGCTTAGAGCGTCTGTCTTCACAGTTAGGTGAGGAGAAGGTCTTTGTTGAAGGAAATGAAGCCGAGATAAATGTAGAACCTATTTTGTCCTCATGCTCTTTGTTTGCCACCTTCTCAACCCTAAGAGACAGTGATCAACTCTTCAGACAATATCCTCTAGCCTTTTCATTTAAAGGAGAGTTGTATCCGTCCATAGGAGTTCAAGCACTACGTATGCGTTACAACAAAGACCTGTTTCGTCTTAAGCCGGAGCATTTTAATCTAGCTGATCATGAACTCAAGACCTCCTCACATGGCTTTTCTATTCTTAACTACTACCCTTACGAGTCTTATACCTCTTACTCTTTTCATGATCTGTATGAGGATGCTATTTCTAAAGAAGCTTTACAGAATAAGATCCTTATCTTAGGTATTACAGAAGTTGGGGTGGGGGACATGCGTGCCACCCCCATTGGTATGGTCCCTGGCCCAATTATTCATGCGACTTTTATTTCTAATGTTTTAAATGATGAGCTTTTATATCAGAACAAAGATTTGGACCTTGTTTTAATAATCTTTTTTCTTTTACTTCCTCTGATATGGGTCTTTGTGCCTTCTGTTTTAAAAAGGGTAGTTGTCTATGCCTCTGTATACCTTTTACTTTTTACAGTAGGAAAAATAGGCTTTATCTATTATAATCTCTATGTAGATGTCTTTTATCCTTTAGCGGCACTAATACTCTCAGCTATTACCTCTGAGGTACTTTTACATCAGGCTCAAGAGAAACAGTCTAAATTTATTGAAGGGGCTTTTTCGTCCTATCTTTCGCCTGTGCTTTTAGACAAGCTTATGAAAGAGCCTGAAAGATTAGCCCTTGGGGGTGAGAAGAAAGAGTTAACCGTATTTTTCTCTGATATCCGTTCTTTTACGACTATATCTGAGTCTATGGATCCTCAGAAGCTAACCAAGTATCTCAACAGGTATTTTACGCCTATGAGTGATATTGTGATGAAACATCATGGGATGATAGACAAGTATATAGGTGACGCAGTAATGGCCTTTTACAATGCTCCTATAGATGTTAAAGACCATGCCCGTCTTGCTTGCATCTCTTCTTTAGAGATGATGGATGTCCTGGCTGAGCTTAATAAAGAGTTTATACAAGAAGGACTTCCTGCTATTAATATAGGCATAGGGTTGAACACAGCTGAGGTTGTTGTTGGAAATATGGGTTCAGATAAACGTTTTAATTATACAGTTATAGGAGATGGTGTAAACCTCGCTTCAAGAGTCGAAGGGATTAACAAGACTTATGGGACAAATATCATTATTACAGAGTTTACCTATAAGCATGTTAAAGATGAGTTTTTAACCAGAGCTATCGAAAAAGTGCGGGTTAAAGGCAAGGAAGAAGAGGTCTTGCTTTATGAGCTTTTAAAAGATACACTGCAAAACCGTAAAAAGGTAGAATCTTATAATGCAGCAAGGGATTTATATTATGAGGGCAGGTTAGATGAAGCACTTAAAGCTTTTGAATCCTTAGGCTCTGATAGCGTGTCACAATACTTTGTACAAAAGATATCGAAAAAGTAAGTTGATATTGATAGGGAGAATATAATATGCGGGATAGTGCTGAGCAGGTTGTGGAGACGATATTTGAGTATATCACTAAGATACAACCGCTTCGAGATTATGAAGAGATACTGATGGAACTTGCTCATATGGGCCGAAATCTTGCCGGGGCGGATCGTTGTACCGTGTGGGTAGTGGATAATGAAAATAGTGAACTGTGGACGAAGGTAGCCCATGGGATAGACACTATTCGTATCCCTTTAAACTCAGGTGTTGTCGGGCAGGCAATTACTAGTAAAAAACAGATGATTATTAACGATGTGCATCAAAATGAACATTTTAATGCTGAGGTAGACAGAAAAACAGGATACGAAACAAAAAATATGATGGTGATTCCTATGTTCAATAGGCACAATAACATCATAGGTGTTTTTCAAGTCATTAATAAGAAAGAGGGTGTTTTTGATGACACGGATTTAAAATACCTTATGTTAGCAGCTTCATATTCTGCCGAAACGCTTGATGCAGCAATCTTAGCCGATGAAAACGACCAGACTCAAAAAGAGATGATCTTTCTTATGTCAGAGGCGGTAGAAAAGCGTTCAAAAGAGACAGGCAATCATATCAAACGCGTCGCTGCCTATTCACGTGTTCTGGCTTTAGCTTATGGCTTAAGTGAAGAAGAGGCTTATGTATTGGAATTTTCATCTCCTATGCATGATATTGGTAAGATTGGTATTCCTGATGCAATTTTAAATAAGCCGGGTCAACATACTAAAGAAGAGTCCGAGATTATGAAGACACATGCCCTTATGGGGTATGAGATTCTATCCGCTTCAGCCAAGGGAATGTTAAAAGCAGCTGCTAGGGTAGCTTATGAGCATCATGAAAAGTGGAATGGAAAAGGATATCCAAAGGGACTTAAGGGTGAGGAAATACATATATATGGACGTATTACCGCTGTTGCAGATGTGTTCGACGCACTAGGTTCAGACAGGTGTTATAAAAAAGCTTGGCCTTTGGATGATATATTGAAGCTGTTTAGACAGGAAAGTGGAGAGCATTTTGACCCCAAACTTGTGGACTTACTTTTTGAAAACTTAGAGGCAATCTTAAATATTAGGGATAAATACAAAGATTTGCTACAATAAACAACTTGACTTGAGAAGTCTTAGGGATATTCATGCAGTTGACGAGGAAGGTTTATCCCTAAGCCTTTTTGTTTAGCAAAGGTTTATATAGAGGTTCTATAATAACATAAAAGGGTGTTTGTGGAAAAGATAACTATATTAGGTGCTTATGGAACAAAGGGCTCGCATCAAGAGACTTCTTCTTTTCTTATAAATGAGACACATGTTATTGATGCAGGCAATCTTCTTCGTTCCTTAGATGAAGATGCGGCACATATAGATACTATCTGGTTGACGCATTCGCACCTTGACCATATTGTGGATATCGCTTATATCTTAGATTCCTATTTTACACTGCGTACCAAGTCATTAAAACTGATGGGTCTTCCTGAGACCATAGAGGCTATTCAAAGACATTTTTTAAATGATATTGTGTGGCCTGATTTTTCCAAGATACCTTTGTCAAATGTTGATGCTATGACAGTAGTATACGAGAGCATAGAGTTTGGAAAAAAATATGTCTTGGATGAGAGTACTTCTATTGAAGCAATGGAGACAATACATACGGTAGCTTCTTGCGGTTACATAGTTAGAAAAAACAAGTCTGCTGTATTAGTTACGGCAGATACCTATAAAAACCCTCTGTTGTGTGAGACGATAGAAAAGTATCCTGAGATTACCGCTTTGGTACTTGAATGCTCTTTTCCTTCTGACATGGGTGCATTGGCCTTAGAGTCTTTACATATGACGCCAGCACTTGCTGAAGAAGAGATAGCATGTATTCCTAGACCTCTAAAGCTTTATTTTAATCATCTAAAGCCAACCTTTATTGAACAGATAAAAAAAGAAATTTATTCTACACTTTGTTTAAAAGATGCGATTATTTTAGATGATGGCGATACCATCTATTTCTAAAAAAGTATAAATATAAAAACTTTTAAAATTCCTTTATAAAATCCTTGACAATAGAATCAAAAGCTCCTATAATTGCAACTCGAATTTAGATGCTGGCATAGCTCAGTTGGCTAGAGCAGCTGATTTGTAATCAGCAGGCCCGGGGTTCAAATCCTCGTGCCAGCACCATTCTAAATGAGAAAAATTGACAATTACGTCAGTGTTCGACCAGAGTATATAAAACAAATAACTTGGTGAGATAGTCAAGTGGCCAACGACGGCAGACTGTAAATCTGCTCCCTTTGGGTTCATAGGTTCGACTCCTATTCTCACCACCATTGTAATGAGACGCGGGCGTAGCTCAGTTGGCTAGAGCGTCAGCCTTCCAAGCTGAGGGTCGAGGGTTCGAGTCCCTTCACCCGCTCCATTCAAATTTGTTCGATATGTTTTTTCTGGGAGCTGGATAATCGTTTGCTCTTAACACAACAAACACGATATCTTTGATAGATAGCTTTCAATATAAAACAATCATATTATCAGTACTAAAATAAAATACTTTAATTTAAGTCTTTATATTTTTAATTGAAAAATTAAGATTTAAATTAGAGTAGGTAACTATTCGCGCTAACGCGCTCGCATGGCTCAGAGGTAGAGCACTTCCTTGGTAAGGAAGAGGTCCCGGGTTCAATTCCCGGTGCGAGCTCCATTAATTGGGATTATTAAATCCTCGTTGACACTTCTGTAAGGCTTTTAAGCCTTTAGGTATTGAACCTTTACAGAAGTGTCTAAAAAAGAGAAAACGGTTCATATTTTGAGTAAAGCTCTATTTGAGTAAAATTCAGGTATAATTCCGTTTCATTAAAATAAAAAGCTGGAGAACACTTATGGCAAAAGAAAAGTTTGAACGAAACAAACCGCATGTTAACATCGGTACTATTGGTCACGTTGATCATGGTAAAACAACACTAACAGCAGCAATTACTGCAGTATTAGCAGTAAGCAATGATGCTGAGCTTATGGATTATGATCAAATCGATAACGCTCCTGAAGAAAGAGAGCGTGGTATCACGATCGCTACTTCACATGTTGAGTACGAAACTGATACTCGTCACTATGCACACGTTGACTGTCCAGGTCACGCCGATTATGTTAAGAATATGATTACAGGTGCTGCACAAATGGATGGTGCTATTCTTGTTGTTTCTGCAGCGGATGGCCCAATGCCACAAACTCGTGAGCATATCCTTCTTTCTAAGCAAGTAGGTGTTCCTTACATCGTTGTTTTCATGAACAAAGAAGACCTTGTTGATGATGAAGAACTTCTAGAACTAGTAGAGATGGAAATCCGTGAACTACTAGATATGTACGAATTCCCAGGTGATGATACTCCAATCACAACTGGTTCTGCTGTTAAAGCTCTTGAAGAAGCAAAAACTGGTAATCTTGGTGAGTGGTCTGCTAAGATCATTGAACTAATGAAAACTGTTGATGCTTACATTCCTGAACCAGTTCGTGAAACTGATAAAGACTTCTTAATGCCAGTTGAGGATGTTTTCTCAATCTCTGGTCGTGGAACTGTTGTTACAGGTCGTATCGAACGTGGTGTTATCAAAGTTGGTGAGCCAGTTGAAATCGTTGGTATCAAAGACACTCAATCAACTACTGTTACAGGTGTTGAGATGTTCCGTAAAGAAATGGATCAGGGTGAAGCTGGAGATAACTGTGGTATTCTTGTTCGTGGTATCGATAAAGAAAATGTTGAGCGTGGTCAAGTACTATGTAAGCCAGGTACAATTACTCCACATACAACTTTCGAAGCTGAGATCTATGTACTAAGTAAAGATGAGGGTGGTCGTCATACTCCATTCTTCTCTAACTACCGTCCACAGTTCTACGTTCGTACAACAGACGTTACTGGTGCTATTACACTACCTGAAGGTACTGAAATGGTTATGCCTGGTGATAACGTTAAGATTACTGCAGAGTTAATCGCGCCGATCGCAATGGAAGAGGGAACTCGTTTCGCTATCCGTGAAGGTGGTCGTACTGTTGGTGCTGGTGTTGTTGCTAAAATTACTAAGTAATTTTTAAACACACCTCATACAGCGGAGCTAGGACTTAGAGCCTAGCGAAAATCTATTTTAGGAAATACGCAATGAGAGAAAATATCCACTTAGGTTGTGAAAAGTGTACACGTCGTAACTACCACACAACTAAAAACAAAAAGACTCATACAGAAAAATTTTCAGTAAAAAAATACTGTAAATGGTGTAGAGAGCACACTGAACATAAAGAAATGAAATTATAATAATTTCACTTCTTTAGTTTTTCTTGCCTTGGCAAGGATTTGTAGGCGATTAGCTCCAATGGTAGAGCACCGGATTCCAAATCCGGGTGTTGTGGGTTCGAGTCCCCCATCGCCTGCCACTTTCGATAAATGCATCTTTCGAGATTTATTTATCGGAAATGATAAAAGGAAACATTAATGAGTAAGATTAGTTCTTATGTTAGAAATTCTCGTGCTGAGTTGAGTAAGGTTATCTTCCCAACTAAGCCTCAGGTTAAACAAGCGTTTTTTGCAGTGTTTGTTGTTGTTGCAGCAGTATCTCTGTTCTTGGCACTTGTTGACTTTATCATGTCTTCAAGCTTAGCAGCTATTTTATAAGTAAGGATTTACATGGCACACAAATGGTACTCATTACAGACTTATGCAGGTTCTGAAAGAAGTGTAAAAGTTGCGATTGAAAATCTTATTGAAGAACATAAACTTCAAGATATCATCAAAGAAGTTGTTGTTCCAACAGAAGACGTAATGGAGATGAAAGACGGTAAGAAAAAAATTACTGAACGTTCTCTTTATTCTGGTTACTGTTTCATTAACATTGATTTAGGAACTGAAGTTCAGCATATGATTCAATCTCTATCTAGAGTATCTGGATTTATTGGTGAGGCTAACCATCCTACACCATTAAGCGATCATGATATTAAAAATATTCTTGACCGTGTAGAAAACCGTGCAGCTCCAAAACCGAAAGTTGCTTTCGATATGGGCGAAGTTGTTCGTATTATTGATGGTCCATTCTCAAACTTCACAGGTGTTGTAGATGAGTATGATATGGAACATGGGACATTAAAACTAAATGTATCTATCTTCGGACGTGCAACGCCAGTAGATATATCATTTGCACAAGTAGAAAAAATAATCTAAGAGTGTCTACTTTAATTTCAGGCTTCTTTTGAAGCTTGATATTAGCGTAGTTAAAGCGATTCCAGTCGCGTAGCGTTAGCGTAAAAATTAAACAAAGGACATATAATGGCAAAACAAGTCATGGACTATATCAAGCTTCAAATCGATGCTGGTAAAGCAAATCCGGCTCCTCCTGTTGGACCAGCCCTAGGACAACGTGGTGTTAACATCATGGAATTCACTAAGGCATTCAACGAAAAGACTAAAGATAAAATGGGATTCAAAATTCCTGTTGTTATTACAGTTTATGCAGATAGAAGTTTTACTTTTATCACTAAGCAACCACCAGCGTCTGCACTTCTTATGAAAGCTGCAAACATTAAAAAAGGTACTGATAACCCACTTAAAAACAAAGTAGGTAAGATTACTAAAGCTCAGCTAATGGAAGTTGTTAAGGCTAAGATCGAAGATCTTAATACTAATGATGAAGAAGCAGCAGCGAATACACTTGCTGGTTCAGCACGTTCAATGGGTATTGAAATCGTAGACTAGTCTACGGAATCTGTAAATACTTTTAAAATCATCGACCACAGTGATTCAAAAATAGATGTGGCAGATATAAAACTGGAGAATCAAAATGGCAAGTAAAAGATATAAACAACTTTCCGACAAAATTGATGCAAACAAAGCATACAGTGTAGCTGATGCTTCTGCATTTATGACGGAACTAAAATCTGCAAAATTCGACGAAACTGTTGAAATTGCAATGAACCTTAACGTAGATCCTCGTCACGCTGATCAAATGATCCGTGGTGCAATCGTACTTCCAAACGGTACAGGTAAAACTGTTCGTGTTGCTGTATTTGCTAAGGGTGCTAAAGCTGATGAAGCTAAAGCAGCTGGTGCTGATATCGTTGGTACTGACGATCTTGTAGAACAAATCCAAGAAGGTAACTTCAACTTTGATGTTGTTGTTGCTGCACCTGATTGTATGGGTCTTGTTGGTAAAATTGGTCGTATTCTAGGGCCAAAAGGTATGATGCCTAATCCTAAGACTGGAACAGTGACACCAGATGTTGCAACTGCAGTTAAGAATCTTCAAGGTGGTCAAGTAAACTACCGTGTTGATAAAAAAGGTAATATTCATGCAGGTATCGGGAAAGTTTCTTTCTCACCAACTGCAATCGAAGAAAACTTAAGAGTTTTCCTTGCTTCGATCAACAAGCAAAAACCAGCTTCTGTAAAAGGTCGCTACATTAAATCTGCTGCACTTTCATTAACTATGAGTCCAGCAATTAAATTTGATCTTTCTGAGATCGCTGACGTTAAATAATCTCTGATTATTTTTACCAAGCAGGTTCCCTGCTTGGTCTTTCTTCAAAATATTTTTAAACTATAAAACTACTTCTCTAACTTTTTTAGATATGAACTTCGTATATATTTCAATTCACCATGCTTTTCCATATTTTTTAATGCCTTCGTGATTTTTGGAAGTAGTGCCTTATTCTTTTTGTGTAGAAAATGGTACATTTTTACATGCTCCAAGCTTGGGCTAATGATGTGAATGTCTTTGTACTTTTTTTGATATATGATGTAGCGACCTGATATTTTTGGTGTAACAATAATATCGACTTTATGCGTGTCTAATGCTTTGAAAAGTTCATCAAAATTTTTATATACCGAGGTGATTAAACAAGATGTCCCATCTTCAATACATTTTGTACCTTCTACAATACCGACATCATAATTTTTAAGATCTTCCCATTTGGAAATATATATGGATCTGTCTTTACCAAATGCTACTGCATCCATATAGTTGATGGCAACAGGGATAAGTAGAAGTTCTGTATATTTTTCATTTAGTTTCTTAAGCCGTGCTATCTCACCATCAATCAAACCACTGTTGGAAAGGGTGAGTGACTCTTCAAAATCACCATAAATAAATTTAGTTTCCATTCCAATATTGCTATACGCTTTTTTTAGTATTTCAGAACTTATTTTGTGTAAAATATTATTTTTCCCAGATGAGAAGGTCAGTTTGTCAGCGTTGAGCATACATACTATAGATAATATGATGAATAAGAATTTCATTTACATACCTTTAATAAATAGTATGAAAAAGCATATTTAGATCAGCTTAATAAAACGATAAATAACTTTTTATTATGTATATATAATTATTAGACGTATCTATAGTCGCATTATTAGCTTAGATGCTATCTGCTGCCTTTGTTATGCATAAGGCTTGGAGATCAAACTACTTACTTGTTTTTATTTAATATCAATAGTGTTAATTGTCTTTTTAAAGTTAATTCTAAAATAGTTTCGGGTATAATCGCGTTCCTTAATCAAATTTCTTGTAGGCAATCTATCCAGATTTCCGATTTGAGACTTGAAAGAGACTTGAATATTACATGGGCTAAAGACAGTTAGAGGATGAAAATCTTAATTGGTGAAAACCACTCAACCGAAGTTTGATGTCTGGAAAGGAGAATACATATGACAAAAACTAAAAAAGCTGAAGTTATTGAACAACTTCGTGTTTCTTTTGAAAATACAACTGCCGTAGTAATCTGTGATTACAAAGGTTTATCTGTTGTTGAACTTGAAGAACTACGTACTGCTGCTAAAGCAAAAGATACTTCTGTACAAGTTGTTAAAAATACACTAGCTACAATTGCATTAAATAATGCAAACATGAGCGGTGTTGAAATTAAAGACACAAACATTTTCTTATGGTCTGATGACGTTATTTCTGCATCTAAAATTGCTGCTGATTTCGCTAAAAAATCTGAGAAATTTGTAATTAAAGCGGGTTACCTTGATGGTGAAGCTGCTGACGTTGCTAAAATCGAAGCGTTTGCTAAACTTCCAGGACGCGAAGAGTTACTTGGTATGCTTGCTGCTACATGGATGGCTCCAGTTGCGAACTTCACAATTGGCCTAGATGCGCTTAAAAGACAAAAAGAAGAAGCGTAGTAATACTGCGAAGCTTACTTTTAAAGATGTGGTGCATCTAGGCACTAAATCCTAAGGTTATGAGCCCCACGTTGAGTGGAACATAGCGTTAGCGAAGATGTCGGGGCTTTTGCTCTGATATCGTTCATATAGATGGAGGGTTCCCTTCATTTTATGAAATAAAATTAAGGAATTATTATGGCTGTTACTAAAGAAGACGTATTAGAATTTATTTCTGGTTTATCTGTACTTGAGCTTTCTGAGCTTGTTAAAGAATTTGAAGAAAAATTTGGTGTATCTGCACAACCTGTTGCTGTTGCTGGTGGCGCTGCTGCTGGTGGCGCTGCTGCTGAAGAAAAATCTGAGTTTGATGTAATCGTTACTGATGCTGGAGCTAAGAAAATCGGTGTTATTAAAGCTATCCGTGGTCTTACAGGTCTTGGCCTTAAAGAAGCAAAAGAAGCTGCAGAAGCTCTTCCTTCAACAATTAAAGAAGGTGTTTCTAAAGAAGATGCTGAAGCTGCAAAAGCTGAACTTGAAGCTGCTGGTGCTACAGTAGAAGTTAAATAATTATTTAACTCTTCACTTTTTTAACTGAGGACTTACGGTCCTCGACCTTTAGGGTCATTTGGCTTAATGTCAAATGGCCCTTTTTGCGTACAAGCCACTAACATTTTTTACCTGTGGTCTATTTCAGGGACGCCTGATTCTATTTGTCCATCAACTTGGATATAACTATTTTCACTCAATATTAGTATTTTTACAAACCTAATGACAAAAATATTGCATTTTGCACTGTTTTTATCCCGTGAACATAGTTATATCCAAGTAATGGATAGATGTATAAGATATTTTCAAGACGTTTGAAAATATCTTTAACAAATGCCCCAGTACACTGCTACTGACATTTACTAAAATTTTTAATAGAGGTTATTTATGCTAAACAGCTTACATTCTGGTAATCGTTTACGTGTTGATTTTGCTAAGACGGCTCAGCAAATTCACATACCTAACTTGCTTCAATTACAACAAAGCTCTTATGACAGCTTTTTGATGATTGATTCTAAAGACCGTGCAGAAAGCGGTATTGAACAAGTATTCCAATCGGTATTTCCTGTTCATGATGTTCAAAACCGTGTTACTCTTGAGTATCTTGGTGCTGAAGTTGGACATCCTAAATATACGGTTCGTGAATGTATGGAACGTGGTCTTACGTATTCAGTTTCACTTCGTATGAAAACGCGTCTTGTTCTTTGGAACAGAGATGAAAACACAAGAGAAAAGACAGGTGTTCAAGATATTAAAGAACAGATGATCTTTATCCGTGACATTCCTTTAATGACGGAGAGAACGTCTTTCATCATTAATGGTGTTGAGCGTGTTGTTGTAAATCAACTTCACCGTTCACCAGGTGTTATTTTTAAAGAAGAAGAATCAAACACGGCTGTTACGAAACTGATTCACACAGCTCAGATCATTCCAGATCGTGGTTCATGGTTATACTTTGAGTATGATCCTAAAGAGATCCTTTATATGCGTATTAATAAGCGTAGAAAAGTGCCTGTTACTATTATGTTCCGTGCTCTTGGATACTCTAAACCAGACATCTTAAAACTGTTTTATCCATTACAGACTTTAGAAGTTAAAGACAACAAATATGTTCTTCCATTTAACCCGGCTGACTTTGCGGGTAGATTGGAGCATGATTTAGTTGGTATAGATGACAAGGTTATTGTTGCTGCGGGTAAACGTCTTTCTGCAAAGAAAGGTCAGAAACTTGTAGACGATGGTCTTACACATGTACAGTACCCACTTGAAACTCTAATGGAGCGTCACTTAGCTGAGCCTATTATTGATCCTGAAACAGGTGAAGTTCTTTTTGATACGATGACACTTTTAGATGATACCCGTCTTAAGAAAATGGCTGAAGCGGGTATTACAGAATTTGTGATCGCTAATGATTTAGCTGATGGGGTTGATGGTTCAGTTATCAATGCATTTAATGCTGACGCAGATTCTCTTAAACTTCTTAAGCAAACTGAAGATATTGAAGATGAAAACGACTTAGCTGCGATTCGTATCTATAAGGTTATGAGACCAGGTGAACCAGTTACTAAAGATGCTGCAAAAGCATTTGTTAACCAACTTTTCTTTGATCCAGAGCGTTATGACTTAACTGAAGTTGGTCGTATGAAGATGAATCATAAACTAGGTCTTGATGTACCTACGTATGTGACAGTTTTAACTCACGAAGATATCATTAACACAGTTAAGTATGTTATTAAAGTTAAAAATGGTCAAGGTCATATTGATGATAGAGATCACCTAGGTAATAGACGTATTCGTGCTATTGGTGAACTTCTTGGTAATGAGTTACACAATGGTCTTATTAAGATGCAAAAAGCGATTCGTGACAAGTTGTCAACTATGTCAGGTCCTCTTGCAGAACTTATGCCTCATGACCTGATCAACTCTAAGATGATCACATCGACTATCATGGAATTTTTCTCTGGTGGTCAACTTTCTCAGTTTATGGATCAAACGAATCCACTCTCTGAGGTTACACACAAGCGTCGTTTATCTGCGCTAGGTGAGGGTGGTCTTGTTAAAGAACGTGCTGGTTTTGAAGTGCGTGATGTTCACCCGACTCACTACGGTCGTATCTGTCCAATTGAGACGCCTGAGGGTCAAAATATTGGTCTTATCAATACGCTTGCTACTTACTCAAAAGTAAATGAGCATGGATTTATTGAAGCACCTTATAATCCAGTTGTTGACGGTAAGGTATCTGATGAAGTTGTTTACTTAACAGCGACTCAAGAAGAGGGTAAGATTATCGCTTCGGCTGTTTCACCTGTAAATGCTGATGGTTCTTTCCCTGATGATCTAGTTGAGTCTCGTCAAGATGGTGAGATCATGCTAAGAAAAGCGGACACATGTGAACTACGTGACCTTTCTGCTCATATGGTTATTGGGGTTGCGGCTTCACTTATTCCATTCCTAGAACATGATGATGCCAATAGAGCTCTTATGGGATCAAATATGCAGCGTCAAGCGGTACCACTTATTAAATCTCAGGCTCCTATGGTTGGAACGGGTATGGAAGCTATTGTTGCTCGTGACGCTTGGGAAGCTATTAAGGCTGACAGAGCTGGTAAGGTTGAAAAAATCGATGCTAACCATATTTATGTAATGGGTGAAGATGAAGATGGAACTTTCATCGACTACTACTCTTTACAAAAAAATATGCGTACGAATCAAAACACTACCTTCTCTCAAAAACCAATTGTAAAAGTTGGTGAAGCTGTAAATGCCGGTCAAGTTATCGCTGATGGTCCAAATATGGACCAGGGTGAGCTTGCTCTAGGTGTAAATGCACAGGTTGCATTTATGCCTTGGAACGGTTATAACTATGAGGATGCGATTGTTATCTCTGAGCGTATGATTCGTGAAGATGCCTTTACTTCTGTGCACGTTTATGAAAAAGAGTGTGAAGCTAGAGAGCTTAAACATGGTGTTGAAGAAGTTACTCGTGACATTCCAAATGTTAGAGATGAAGAGCTTTCTCATCTAGATGATTCAGGTATCGTTAAAATCGGTACTCACGTTGAAGGCGGTATGATTCTAGTTGGTAAGGTTTCTCCTAAGGGTGAAGTTAAACCAACTCCAGAAGAGCGTCTATTACGTGCTATCTTTGGTGAAAAAGCGGGTCACGTTGTAAATAAATCTTTATACTGTGCGCCTTCTATGGAAGGTGTTATAGTTGATGTTAAGGTCTTCACTAAGAAGGGTTATGACAAAGACGCAAGAACCTTAGAATTTGAAAAAGCTGAAAGAGATGAGTTAGAGCGTGAGCACTATGACAGACTTCTTATGATTGATAAAGAAGAGATGCTTCGTATCTCCGCTTTATTGACATCTTCTGCACTGGCTTCAGATGTATCTGTAAATGGAACTGACTATAAAAAAGGTTCGAACATCACTGCTGAAGACTTAGCGTCTGCTAACCGTTTTGCTATGAATTCTATTGTTAAAGCCTTTGAAGATTCTGTTCAGACACAATATGATGTGATAAAGAACCACTTCCAAAAGCAGAAAAAACTTTTCCGTAAAGACCACGAAGAGAAGCTTGATATTCTTGAAAAAGATGACATCCTTCCAAATGGTGTTGTTAAATATGTAAAAGTATATATCGCAACGAAGCGTAAGCTAAAAGTTGGTGATAAGATGGCGGGTCGTCACGGTAATAAAGGTATTGTATCAAACATCGTTCCTGAAGTTGATATGCCTTACCGTGCTGATGGACGTTCAGTTGACGTTATCCTTAACCCACTAGGGGTACCTTCACGTATGAATATCGGGCAGATCCTTGAGATGCACCTTGGTATGGTTGGTAAAGAACTTGGTAACCAGTTACAAGAGATATTTGACGCCAAGCAAAGTGACTTTGTACAGCAACTTCGTGATAAGATGACAGCTATTGCTGGTGTTGCTTCACTTATGGACGCTGAAAACTTTATCAAAGCATTATCTGATGAAGACCTTCTTAAATATGCACGTGACTGGGCAAAGGGTGTTCGTTTTGCAACACCAATGTTCGAAGGTGTAAATCCAGACGAGTTTGCTAAGTTATTTGAATTAGCAAAAATGGACATGGATGGAAAAGTTGTACTTTTTGATGGTAAGACAGGTGAAAAAGTCAAAGAGCGTGTAAACGTTGGTTATATGTATGTTCTTAAACTACATCACTTAGTTGATGAGAAGGTTCACGCACGTTCAACGGGGCCTTATTCACTAGTTACTCAACAACCAGTTGGTGGTAAAGCACTGTTTGGTGGTCAGAGATTTGGTGAGATGGAAGTATGGGCTCTTGAAGCTTATGGTGCTTCTGCGGTTCTAAAAGAGATGTTAACGATCAAGTCTGATGACGTTGAAGGTCGTGTACGTGCTTATAAAGCATTAACAAGAGGAGAAAGTGTACCAGCTTCTGGTATCCCTGAAACTCTATTTGTATTAACGAAAGAGCTTCAAGCTCTTGCACTTGATGTAGAAATTTTTGACGAGGAAGAGACTGATGAAATTAGTGCCGATTGAGATTAAAGAGGACAACCGTCCCAAAGATATTAAACAGCTTCAATTCCGCCTTGCTAGCCCAGAGAAAGTACTTTCTTGGTCACATGGTGAGGTAAAGAAGCCTGAAACTATTAACTATCGTACACTTAAGCCAGAGCGTGATGGTCTTTTTTGTGCAAAGATCTTCGGTCCTGTTCGCGACTACGAATGTCTTTGTGGTAAATACAAAAAGATGCGTTATAAAGGCGTAGTTTGTGAAAAATGTGGTGTTGAAGTAACAACAACTAAGGTTCGTCGTACTCGTATGGGTCACATCGACTTAGTTACCCCTGTTGCACACATCTGGTATGTTAGCTCATTACCATCACGTATCGGTACACTTCTTGGTGTTAAGATGAAAGATCTTGAACGTGTACTTTATTATGAAGCATATATCGTTAAAAGTGTTGGTGAAGCATGTTATGACGCAGAGCAGTCTATCCCTGTTGTTAAATATGATGTTTTAAATGAAGATCAGTACCAAACACTTATGTCTCGTTATTCAGAAACAGGTTTTGAAGCTAAGATGGGTGGTCAGGTTGTTAAAGAACTTCTTGAAGATATCGATTTAGTTGAGTCTTTTTCTCAACTTAAAGAAGATGTTGAAAAGACTAACTCAGAAGCAAAACGTAAGACAATTATTAAACGTCTTAAGGTTATTGAGTCATTTCTTAACTCGGGTAATAACCCAGGTTGGATGATGCTTGAGCAGCTTCCGGTTCTTCCACCAGATCTTCGTCCACTTGTAAGCCTTGATGGCGGAAAGTTTGCGGTATCTGATGTAAACGACCTTTACCGTCGTGTTATTAACCGTAATCAACGTCTTAAGCGTCTTATAGAGCTAGATGCTCCTGAGATTATTGTTCGTAATGAGAAGCGTATGCTTCAAGAGTCTGTAGATGCACTGTTTGATAATGGTCGTCGCGCAAATGCTGTTAAGGGTGCTAACAAGCGTCCACTTAAATCACTTTCTGAAGCGATTAAAGGTAAGCAGGGTCGTTTCCGTCAGAATCTTCTTGGTAAACGTGTTGACTTCTCTGGACGTTCTGTAATCGTTGTTGGACCATCTCTTAAGATGGATCAGTGTGGTCTTCCTAAGAAAATGGCTCTTGAGCTTTTCAAGCCACACCTTATTGCTAAGTTAGAAGAAAAAGGTTATGCAACGACTGTTAAGCAAGCGAAGAAGCTTATTGAAGACAAAACAAACGAAGTTTGGGAATGTCTAGCTGAGATCGTTGATGGGTATCCAATCCTTCTTAACCGTGCACCAACACTTCACAAACTTTCGATTCAGGCATTTCACCCGAAACTAATCGATGGTAAGGCTATTCAGCTCCACCCTCTAGTTTGTGCGGCATTTAATGCGGATTTCGATGGGGATCAGATGGCGGTTCACGTACCTTTATCTTCAGAAGCAATTGCTGAAGCAAAAGTATTGATGCTTTCGTCTATGAATATTCTTCTTCCTGCATCAGGTAAAGCGATTGCTACACCTTCACAGGATATGGTACTTGGTATCTATTATATCTCTTTAGAGAAAAATGGTGTTGCAGGTCAGAATAAACTTTTTGCTAATGTAGAAGAGGTTGTTATCGCGCTTCAGCACGGTGCTCTTGATCTACACGCAAAAATTCGTACACGTGTTGATGGTCGTATGATCTATACAACTGCGGGTCGTATGTTAATGAAGGCAATCCTTCCAGATTTCGTTCCTGTTGAGATGTGGAACAAACCTTTGAAGAAAAAAGTTATTAATGCTATCGTTGATTATGTAAATAAACATGGTGGTATTGCTATTACAGCTAGGTTCCTTGATGATCTTAAAGACCTTGGTTTTAAACACGCTACTGAAGCGGGTGTATCTATTTCTGCTGCGGATATTATTATCCCAGAAGAAAAAGGTGAGAGAGTAGCTGAGTCTAAGCAAAAAGTTAAAGAGATCCAAAAGCAGTTTGATGCAGGTCTATTAACCGAGCAGGAACGTTACAATAAGATCATTGATGTTTGGACAGATACAAATAACACTCTAGCGGGTGGAATGATGAAACTTGTTGAAGAAGATAAAGACGGTTTCAACTCAATCTTTATGATGGCCGATTCTGGTGCGCGTGGTTCTGCTGCACAGATTCGCCAACTTGCTGGTATGCGTGGTCTTATGGCGAAACCTGATGGTTCGATTATTGAGACTCCGATTATCTCAAACTTTAAAGAGGGTCTAAACGTACTTGAGTACTTTATTTCTACTCACGGTGCGCGTAAAGGTCTTGCGGATACGGCACTTAAAACAGCGAATGCGGGTTACCTTACTCGTAAGCTTGTTGATGTTGCTCAAAACGTTAAAGTTGTTGTGGATGACTGTGGAACTCACGAAGGTATCGAAATCACTGATATCTCTATTGGGAATGAGCTTATTGAGCCATTAGCAGACCGTGTTGAAGGTCGTGTACTTGCAGAAGATGCAATTGACCCAATCACAAATGAAATTCTTTTTGCTGAAGGTCAACTAATCGATGAAGAGATGGCTGCTGTTATTCACGAAGCGGGTATCAAGTCACTTCACATCAGAACTCCGACAACATGTAAGGCTGAAGACGGGATCTGTGCATTATGTTACGGTCTTGACCTTGGTCATGGTGGTCTTGTTAAGAAGGGTGAGGCTGTTGGTATTATTGCGGCTCAGTCAATTGGTGAGCCAGGTACTCAGCTTACACTACGTACATTCCACGTTGGTGGTACGGCGTCTAGTACACGTGAAGAACGTCAAGTTATCGCAACTAAAGAAGGTTTCATCCGTTACTACAATCTTAAGACGTATGAGTCTAAAGAGAAGAAGACTATCGTTGCAAATAGACGTAATGCTGCTATCTTACTTGTTGAGCCTAAGATTAAGGCTCCATTTGATGGTAAGATCGAGATCCAAACTATTCATGACGAGGTTCTAGTATCAGTTGTTGGTGCTAAAGAAACTACGCGTTATACACTACGTAAGAAAGAAGTTGCAAAACCTAATGAGCTTGCTGGTGTATCTGGTAAGATCGAAGGTAAGTTCTATTTACCATATGAAAATGGTGCAGATATCAGAGCAGATGAGTCGATTGTTGAGACAATCAAAGATGGTTGGAATGTTCCAAACCGTGTTCCATATGCCTCTGAACTTCTTGTTAAAGATGGTGAACCGATCACTCAAAAGATCACTGCTCAAGAGACAGGTAAGGTTAAATACTTCCTTCTTAAAGGTGACTACTTAGAGCGTCACGAAGAGATCAAGAAAGGTGATAAGATTGAAGAGAAAGGTCTTTTCGCTGTTGTAGTTGATAGCTCAGATCGTGAAGCGATTCGTCACTATATCGCGCGTGGTTCTGTTATTGAAGTTGATGATAATGCAGAGATAGAGAAAACTACTCTTCTTGCATCTCCAGCAGCTGCTGAGCAGACAGCCGTAGCAGAATGGGATCCATACTCTAACCCAATCATCTCTGAATCAGGTGGTAAGGTTACGTTTGAAGATATTATTCCAGGTGTTACTGCTTCTGAGCAGTTTGACGAGCTTACAGGTCAAACACGTCTTATGATTAATGAGCATATCTCTTCTGAGTATAAGCCAACAATGGTACTTGCTACAGATGAAGGTGAGCTTATTCGTTACCAAGTTGAGCCAAAAACTGCGGTTTATGCTCAAGATGGCGGAGATGTAAAAGTTGCTGATATCTTGGCAAAGACACCTAAGGCACTTCAAAAATCATCAGATATTACCGGGGGTCTTCCACGTGTATCTGAACTGTTTGAAGCACGTCGTCCCAAGTCAATCGCACTTATCGCTGAAGTTGATGGTGTAGTTTCTTTTGGTAAGCCATTACGTGGTAAACAAAGACTTATCATCTCTTCAGAAAACGGTATCATCAAAGAGTACTTTGTTGATAAACAACTAACAGCTCAGGTAACAACAGGCGAGTTTGTACACGCGGGTGAAAGATTGACTGATGGTCAAATCTCTTCTCACGAGTTACTACGTGTTATGGGTGTTAAAGCACTTTATAACTACCTAGTGTCTGAAGTACAACAAGTTTACCGTCGTCAAGGGGTAAACATTGCTGATAAGCATATTGAGGTTATCTTTACTCAAATGCTACGTCAGATTAAGATTGTTAGCTCAGGTGATACAAAATTCATTGAGGGTGATCTTATCTCTCAAAAGAAATTTAAAATTGAGAATGAAAAAATCATGCGTCTTGGTGGTAAACCGGCGATTGCAGAACCATTCTTAGTTGGTATCACACGTGCTGCGGTATCTGCTGATTCTATTATCTCTGCTGCATCTTTCCAAGATACAACGAAGGTACTTACAGAAGCTGCGGTATCTGCTAAGATCGATGATCTTACAGACCTTAAAGAAAACGTTATTATCGGTCGTACAATTCCAGTTGGTACTGGTATTTACAATAACCAAGAAATTATATTAGAGTCTGAAGAAGCGTAAACTTCTTCAATACGGCGCCAGAAGTAAATTCTGTCACCTGCGTTGACACTGGGTCTGACTCAGCGTCAAGCTCTCGTATCTTGATGCTTTTAAGAGACTTTTTGAAGTCCGCTTCGCTACTGTCTCTCTTTTTTATACCAATAAACACATTTAAAGTACGAACTTATAGATTAAGTTTTATAGAAACTTTTTAACTTTTAGTTAAAACCACTACAGCTAGTTTTGTTTCTACTTTTCTCTACTGCAAAACACATTTAAAACTTCCTTAAAAAATAAAGCATATCTTAAACAAGGTTCAGCTATTATTTCGCACCATTTGGTAATCCCTAAACATACTTAGGTGGATTTTCATCCTAGATGAAAAGTCAACCTTAGTATATTTTTTCAGCTTTGCTGAGGAAATTTAGGAGAAAATTCTACTGGAACATTTTGAAAAGGAGATTATAGTGCCTACTATTAATCAACTAGTCCGTAACGGACGCAAAAGAGTAGTTAAGAAATCAAAATCTGCTGCTCTAGTATCATGCCCGCAACGTCGTGGTGTATGTACGCGTGTTTATACTACAACACCAAAGAAACCAAACTCGGCTCTACGTAAAGTAGCTAAGGTTCGTTTGACTTCTGGTTTTGAAGTAATTTCATATATTGGTGGTGAGGGTCATAACCTTCAAGAACACTCTATCGTACTTGTACGTGGTGGTCGTGTAAAAGATTTACCGGGTGTTAAATACCATATCGTACGTGGTGCACTAGATACTGCTGGTGTTGCAAATCGTACTGTTGCTCGTTCTAAATACGGAACAAAACGTCCTAAAAAATAATTTTTAGTACAAAAGCAAGTCATTGAGTATCAACGCTTGACGTTGAGAAGAAACACAGAGTTAGTCTCTGAGTAAATTATTAAAATTGAAGGTAACACAATGAGAAGAAGAAAAGCTCCCGTCCGTCCTGTAATGCCGGATCCAGTTTATGGAAGTAAAATCTTAACAAAATTCATCAACAAAGTAATGTTAGATGGAAAAAAATCAACTGCAGAGAAAATTCTTTACAGTGCAATCGACATCATCTCTTCACGTGGTGAAGAAAAAGGTATCGAGATTTTTGATAAAGCTATCGAAAATATCAAACCAGTAATTGAAGTAAAGTCTCGCCGTGTTGGTGGTGCTACTTACCAAGTTCCAGTAGAAGTACGCCCAGTACGTCAACTTTCACTTTCAATCCGTTGGTTGGTAGATGCTGCACGTAGTCGTAACGAACGTACTATGGCAGAGCGTTTAGCAAATGAACTAATGGACGCAGCAACTGATAAAGGTACTGCATTCAAAAAGAAAGAAGATGTTTATCGTATGGCTGAAGCTAATAAAGCGTTTGCTCATTACCGTTGGTAAAATACATTTCTTGAACGGCGAAGGAAGTAATTCCCTCACCTACGCTAACGCTGAGTTTCGCTCAGCGCGAGGCTCACGTGCAGCTTAACCGCACTTGAGATAACCCTGTAACCTTACTTTAGTAAGTTACATTTTGAAATTGACGCGGGAAGCGGTAAAAAGACCTAGGTCTTGTTACCGATTTCCGGCTCTCTTTCTACTAAAACAACATAGGACATATAATTATGGCAAGAACACATAAACTTAATGATGTAAGAAACATCGGTATTGCTGCTCACATTGATGCAGGTAAGACAACTACAACTGAAAGAATTTTATTCTACACGGGTGTTGAACATAAGATTGGTGAAGTACATGACGGTGCTGCAACTATGGACTGGATGGAACAAGAACAAGAGCGTGGTATTACAATTACTTCTGCTGCAACAACTTGTGAGTGGGCTGGAAAGCAAATTAACATTATCGATACTCCGGGACACGTTGACTTTACTATTGAAGTTGAGCGTTCTATGCGTGTACTTGATGGTGCTGTATCTGTTTTCTGTGCAGTTGGTGGTGTTCAGCCTCAGTCTGAAACAGTATGGAGACAACGTAACCGTTATAAGGTTCCTTCAATTGTTTTCGTAAACAAATATGACAGAACTGGTGCAGACTTTTACGAAGTTGAAAAACAGATTAAAGAACGTCTTAAAGGTAATCCAGTGCCTATCCAATTACCAATTGGTGCAGAAGCTGAATTCGAAGGTGTTGTTGACCTTGTTAAAATGAAAGAAATCGTATGGGACGAAGACGCTGCTATGGGTTCTGCTTACCATACACAAGATATTCGTGAATCTATGATGGAAATCTCTGAAGAGTACCGCGAGAAAATGATCGAAGAGATCGCTTCTGTTGATGGTAACGAAGAGCTTATGGAAAAATTCCTAGAAGGTGAAGAAATTGCTGAAGAAGAAATCTCTGCGGCAATCAAATCAGCTACACTAGGTATGCATATCGTTCCTATGACAGTTGGTACAGCATTTAAAAACAAGGGTGTTCAGACTTTACTTGACGCTGTTGTTGCTTACCTTCCTTCTCCTGTAGAATCAGCAGATATCATGGGTACATTAATGGATGACGAAGAAGTAGAAGTTGCTGTTCCTTCAACGGATGATGGTGACTTTGCTGCACTAGCATTTAAAATTATGACAGATCCATTTGTTGGTGTTCTTACATTTGTTCGTGTTTACCGTGGTTCATTAGAAGCTGGTTCATTCGTACATAACTCGACAAAAGATAAGAAAGAGCGCGTTGGCCGTATCGTTAAGATGCACGCTATTAAACGTGAAGAAGTTAAAGAGATTTACGCAGGTGAAATCGGTGCGGTTGTTGGTCTTAAAGCTACAACTACGGGTGATACACTATGTACCGGTGAAACTAAGATTGTTCTTGAAAGAATGGACTTCCCAGAACCAGTTATCTCTGTTGCTGTTGAGCCTAAGACTAAAGCGGATCAAGAAAAAATGGGTATTGCACTTTCTAAACTAGCTGCTGAAGATCCTTCTTTCCGTGTTCATACTGATGAAGAGTCAGGTCAGACTATTATCTCTGGTATGGGTGAGCTTCACCTTGAGATCCTTGTTGACCGTATGAAACGTGAATTCTCTGTTGAAGCTGAAGTTGGTGCTCCACAGGTTTCTTACCGCGAGACTATTAAAGAAGCAGTTGATCAAGAATACAAGTATGCTAAGCAATCTGGTGGTCGTGGTCAGTTTGGTCACGTTTATATGAAAATCAAGCCAGGTGAACCAGCTACAGGTTTCGTATTTAACAACGAGATCAAGGGTGGGGCAATTCCTCGTGAATATATCCCAGCTGTTGAAAAAGGTTGTCAAGAAGCTACACAAAATGGTGTACTTGCTGGTTACCCAATCGAAGATGTTGAAGTTACATTATATGATGGTTCATACCATGATGTTGATTCAAATGAAATGGCGTTTAAACTTGCTGCTTCTATGGGTTTCAAAGAAGGTTGTAGAAAAGCATCTCCAGCTATCCTTGAGCCACTAATGAAAGTTGAAGTTGAAGTACCTGAAGACTACATGGGTGACGTTATCGGTGACCTTAACCGTCGTCGTGGTCAAGTTAATAACATGGGTGACCGTTCTGGTAACAAGATCGTTGACGCATTCGTACCTCTTTCAGAGATGTTCGGTTACTCAACTGACCTTCGTTCATCAACTCAGGGTCGTGCTACATACTCAATGGAATTTGATCATTATGAAGAAGTTCCACGTAACGTTGCTGAAGAGATTATCAAAAAACGTAACGGCTAGTTCTACTCTCTCTACCTTTCGGGCTTTACTAAAGAAACAGTGCTTAGGCAACTGCCTCGACTTGTTTTGCCCGAAGTCTTCTTTCTTAACCAATCCACTTTTTTTACTACGTTGACATGACTCATATTTATCACTTAGCTTTCCTTATTGTGCCTTTTAACATTGTTTTAACTGAATTCTTACTAATATATCACAATAAAGAATGTAAAAATATCAAGGATTAATATTGAAGGGAATTATATTAGCTGGAGGAAGCGGAACTCGTTTATATCCGATTACAAAGGGTATATCAAAGCAGTTAGCTCCTATCTATGACAAACCAATGATATATTACCCACTGTCTGTTTTAATGTTATCTGGTATCAAAGATATATTAATTATATCAACACCTACAGATCTACCTCGTTTTAAAGAACTTTTAGGAGATGGATCTGATTTGGGAATGTCTTTTGAATACATAGAACAGCCTTCTCCTGATGGTTTAGCACAAGCATTTATATTAGGTAAAGATTTTATTGGAAATGATGATGTTTGTCTTATATTGGGCGATAATATATTTTATGGTCAAGGTTTATCGAGTATGCTTAGAAGAGCTGTATTACAAGCAACAGACGAGAAAAAAGCAACAGTGTTTGGTTATTATGTAAATGATCCTGAGCGTTATGGTGTAGCCGAGTTTGACGCGAAAGGTAATGTTCTTAGTATAGAAGAAAAACCAAATAGTCCTAAAAGTAATTATGCTGTTGTCGGTTTATACTTTTATCCAAACAGTGTGGTTGATATTGCAAAAGAAGTTAAACCTTCAGAACGCGGAGAACTTGAGATTACAACAATTAATCAAATGTATTTAGCCGAGCAAGACCTTAAGCTGGAATCTATGGGACGTGGGTATGCCTGGCTTGATACGGGGACACATGAAAGCTTGCTAGAAGCATCAAACTTCATTCAGACAATTGAACATAGACAAGGATTAAAGGTTGCTTGTATAGAAGAAGTAGCCTATGAAATGGGATATATATCAAAAGAAAAGCTTATCGAACTGGCTCAACCCTTAAAGAAAAGTCAATATGGCCAGTATATGCTACGTAGAGCTAATGAAGCAAGGCTGTATAGATAGATGAAAAACTCGATATTAGTCACAGGCTGCGCGGGTTTTATCGGATCGAACTTTGTTCCTTATTTTTTAGAAAAATACCCTGAATACTTTATTGTCAACTTAGACTTACTTACTTACGCAGGTTCATTAGAGAATCTAGATGAATGTGAAAACAATCCTAGGTATAAATTCATTAAGGGTGATATTTGCAATAGAGAACTAGTAGAGTTTATCTTTACTGAATATGATATTCAAGGCGTTATTCATTTTGCGGCAGAATCGCATGTCGATAACTCTATTAAAAACCCCGGAGTGTTTATCGAGACAAATGTTAATGGCACATTTACCTTACTCGATGTTGCGTATAAACATTGGATGGCAAAACCATTTACATATAAAGACGGGTATTCAGGATGCCGTTTCCACCATATATCAACGGATGAAGTATATGGAACGCTAAATGAAACGGATCTGTTCACGGAAGAAACACCTTATGCCCCAAACAGTCCTTATTCAGCTTCAAAAGCATCTAGCGACATGATCGTACGCTCTTATCAAGAGACGTACGGGATGAATACGGGCATCACAAACTGTTCAAATAACTATGGCCCAAAACAACACGATGAAAAGTTAATTCCAACTATTATAAGAAAAGCTTTGGCTGGTGAGAATATCCCCATCTATGGTGATGGAAAAAATATTCGTGATTGGCTCTATGTACTTGACCACTGTAAAGGCATTGATCTTGTTTATCATACGGGAAAAGAAGCCAATGTGTATAATATTGGCGGACGTAATGAAAGAACTAATCTTCAAATTGTTGATGCCATATGTACTATTTTAGATGAGAAGGTCCCTCAAGATAGAAGCTACAAAGAATTGATTACATTTGTAGAAGACAGAGCAGGACATGATAGACGCTATGCTATTGATGCAACAAAACTGGAAAATGAGCTCGGTTGGAAAGCAGATGAAGATTTTGACAGTGGTATAGTTAAAACTATAGAGTGGTATTTGCAGAAATATTATAAATAATTATTAAGAACTAGCAGATAAAAATTAAAAGAGATGGGAGATTTTAGGTTAATGAAAAGTAAAAATTTTGCACTAATAGGAGCAGCTGGATATATCGCACCAAGGCATATGAAAGCTATTAAGGAAACAGGGAATAACTTAGTAGCAGCTTTAGACCCATATGACGGTATAGGGATTATGGATAGCAATTTTCCTAATGCTGACTTCTTTACTGAGTTTGAGAGATTTGATCGTTTTGTTGACAAATGGAGAAGAGATACAGGCAATAAAATTGATTATATGTCTATATGTTCTCCTAACTATCTTCATGATTCTCATATACGGTTTGCGCTTAAAAGCGGTGCTGATGCAATTTGTGAGAAGCCATTAGTCCTTAATCCATGGAATATAGACCAATTGAAAATTATTGAAGAAGAAACAGGTCAAAAAGCTTATAATATTTTACAACTTCGTCTGCACCCGTCGATTATTGCTTTGAAAGAAAAGATAAGTAAAGAGCTTGAAGAGAATCCAAACAAAGTCTATGATATTGATCTTACCTACCTCACCTCAAGAGGAAAGTGGTATTTTATTTCTTGGAAAGGCGATCAAGCCAAGTCGGGCGGAATAGCTTCCAATATAGGTGTACACTTTTACGATATGTTGTGTTGGATATTTGGAGACGTGGAAGAAAATATTGTAAATCTTAAAACACCTGATGTCAATGCGGGAACATTCAGGTTAAAACATGCAAATGTGAGATGGTTTCTTTCTGTAAATTATGAGTACTTACCTGAAAATGTGAAAGAAAAAGGTCAAACAACTTATCGTTCTATTACAGTTGATGGAGAAGAACTAGAATTTAGCGGCGGGTTTACTGACTTGCATACAAGATCATATGAAGAGATCTTAAAAGGTAATGGATTTGGCCTTGATGAGGCATATGGTTCAATCAATACCGTCTCAACTATTAGACGTTTGGACCCAGTAGGTTTAAAAGGTGAATACCATCCTTTTTGCAAGAAAGTAAAAACTTGAATATAGACTTTGCAAACTTACAATATCAATATCAACTTTATAAAGATGAGATAGATAAAGCGATACATGCAGTCTTAGATAAATCAAACTACATTATGGGTGAAGAGATTACTCAACTAGAACATTCATTAGAAGCCTTTACAGGTGCTTCATACGCAATAACATGTAGTTCGGGCACTGATGCCCTCCTTTTGGCTATGATGGCCTTAGACATCAAGCCAGGCGATGAAGTTATCACAACGCCTTTCACTTTTATTGCAACAGCAGAAACGATTGCTTTTTTAGGAGCAGTTCCAGTTTTTGTAGATATAGATGACAACACTTATAATATAGACCCGAGTAAGATAGAAGCAGCCATTACAAAAAAGACAAAGGCTATTATTCCGGTAAGTCTTTACGGCCAACCAGCCGATATAAATGAAATTCGAGATATAGCAGATAAAAACAATTTAAAAGTAATTATTGATGGTGCTCAGTCTTTTGGTTCGACTTATAAAAGCAAGACGGATTCTAACTTAGGAGATATCTCTACAACCTCATTCTTTCCGGCAAAGCCATTAGGATGTTTTGGTGATGGTGGAGCCGTTTTTACAAACGATGAGGCATTAGCCGAAAAAGTAAGGTCTTTAAGGGTCCATGGCCAGTCAAAGCGATATCATCATAAGCATATTGGAATAGGTGGACGAATGGACACAATGCAAGCGGCTGTTCTAAATGTAAAACTTGCCTATTATCCAAAAGACTTGGCCTTACGTCAAGGCGTAGCCGAAAAGTACACCCAGTTGCTAGATAGCAAGAGTGATAATATTATAAAGCCCACAATCAAAGATGATTGTACGAGCGCGTGGGCACAATATTCAATTAGAGTGAAAAATCGGGATAGAGTTCAAACTGATTTAAAAGAGCAAGGTATACCAACAGCTGTGCATTACCCAATGCCACTGCATCTTCAAGAGTGTTTTTTATACCTAGGACACAAAAAAGGTGACTTTCCTGTGGCTGAGTTGATCAGTAATGAAATAATGAGTTTGCCTATGAATCCATATTTGCAAGATGATGAGATCGAATATATTACTGAGGGTCTTACTCAATGTCAATTTTAGAACTAATTGGTCGAAAAAAAGAATTATTTACGCAAGATATCAATGATAACAGTGATAGATTAGCTCAAATCGTTTCATCATCATCTTTTTTAGTTATGGGTGGTGCAGGATCTATTGGCCAAGCAGTGACAAAAGAGATCTTTAAAAGAAATCCAGAAAAACTTCATGTGGTAGATATCAGTGAAAATAATATGGTAGAGCTTGTTCGTGATATAAGAAGTTCATTTGGTTATATTGACGGTGATTTTCAAACATTTGCCTTGGATATTGCTTCTGTAGAATATGACGCTTTTATCAAAGCGGATGGAAAATATGACTACGTTTTAAACCTTTCTGCTTTAAAACATGTTCGAAGTGAAAAAGACCCTTTCACTCTTATGCGGATGATAGATGTCAATATTTTTAATACAGATAAAACTCTTCAGCAGTCTGTGGATAATGGAGCCAAAAAGTATTTTTGTGTTTCTACCGACAAGGCAGCAAATCCTGTCAATATGATGGGTGCAAGTAAACGTATTATGGAAATGTTTGTGATGCGTAAATCATTAGATATTAAAGTCTCTATGGCAAGATTCGCCAATGTGGCTTTTTCTGATGGCTCACTTCTTCATGGATTTAATCAACGTCTAGAGAAAAGACAACCTATAGTTGCACCTAATGACATTAAACGCTATTTTGTAACGCCTAAAGAGAGTGGTGAACTCTGCTTGATGTCCTGCATTTTTGGTGAGAATAGAGATATATTCTTTCCTAAGCTTAGTGAGAACCTACATCTTATCTCTTTTGCTGATATTGCTGTGAAGTATTTAGCAGACAAGGGGTTTGAGCCTTATCTATGTAAGGATGAAGATGAGGCAAGAACCTTAGCCAAGACCTTACCTGAGGAAGGAAAGTGGCCATGCCTGTTTACTTCAAGTGATACAACAGGTGAAAAGGATTTTGAAGAATTTTTTACCGATAGTGAAACATTAGATATGGAACGTTTTGAAAACTTAGGGGTTATTAAAAACGAGGCAAGTTTTGATGAGAAGCTTTTAAAATATTTTGAAGAGACTATACGTACGTGTAAAGAAGAAAGGCAGTGGACTAAAGAGCAGATTGTTGAACTGTTTTTTAAGATGATTCCTGATTTTGGGCATAAAGAAACAGGCAAGTACTTAGATGGAAAAATGTAATGTTTGAAAAAACCATCGATTTTATTAAGACAAGTTTTAATGCAGATGGATTTTTGCCACTTCAAGAACCTCGTTTTGTAGGAAATGAAAAAAAGTATTTAAACGAGTGCATAGACTCTACCTTTGTTTCCTCAGTGGGCAAGTTTGTTGATCAGTTTGAAGAAGAGATAGCCAAGTATACAGGTGCTAAATATGCCATCGCTACAGTAAATGGAACGTCAGCCCTACATATATCGCTTTTACTGGCAGATGTTCAAGCTGAAGATGAGGTGATAACCCAAGCCCTTACCTTTGTTGCAACATGTAATGCCATCTCTTATTGTAATGCAAAACCTGTTTTTATAGATGTAGACAAAGATACTATGGGTCTTAGTCCAAAGATATTAAAAGAGTTTCTTCAAAAAAATACAAAAGTAGAAAATGGTGTTTGTACAAACAAGACAACGGGAAAAAGAATTAAAGCTTGTGTCCCTATGCATACCTTTGGACATCCATGCCGCATTGATGAGATTAAAGAGGTCTGTGATGAGTACCATATTGTTCTAGTTGAAGATGCCGCAGAGTCTTTAGGCAGTACATATAAAAACAGGCATACCGGTACCTTCGGAAAACTTGGAGCTATCAGTTTTAATGGTAACAAGGTGATTACCGCAGGTGGTGGTGGTTGTATAATAACAGATGATGAAGAACTTGCAAAAAAAGCCAAGCACATGACAACAACGGCAAAGATTCCTCATAAGTGGGAATTTGAGCATGACATGTTGGCGTTTAATTATCGTATGCCAAACCTTAATGCTGCACTACTTGTTGCACAGTTGGAAAACCTTGATAAGTTTTTAGCTAACAAAAGAGAGATGGCTGATTTATATAAGGCTTTTTTTGATGAAAATGAAATAACCTTTGTGACTGAGCCAAAAGAGAGTAAGTCAAATTACTGGTTGCATGCTGTTGTTTTAAAAGACAAAGAACAAAGAGATCTTTTTCTGGAAGAGACAAATGCCAATGCTGTAATGACCCGTCCTATATGGGTCTTAATGAACAAGTTAGAGATGTTCAAAGACGCACAGTGTTCTAACCTTGATAACTCTATATGGTTGGCAGACAGAGTAGTGAACATTCCAAGTACAGTAAGGACACCATTATGAAATTGAACATAGGGTATTTTGCAGATGGTCCATGGAGTCATTTGGCTTTTGAAAAATTATATAATGATGAAGATATAGTAATTAGTTTTATTTGCGTAAGATCTGATACAATAGATGAGACACTTAAAAACTACTGTCGTAAGTATAATATTCAATATTTAAAACATGAAAATATTAATTCCACAGGGTTTATAAATCAGATAACTTTATTTAAATGTGACCTATTTGTTTCAATGTCTTTTAACCAGATATTTAAAACTGAAATAATAAATTTACCAAAGTTAAAAACTATAAATTGCCATGCAGGAAAATTACCGTTTTATAGAGGTAGAAATATTTTAAACTGGGCACTAATTAATGATGAAAAAGAATTTGGAATTACAGTTCATTATATTGACGAAGGTATTGATACAGGAGATATTATTTTACAAAGAACTTACCCAATAACAGATAATGACACGTATGCTACTTTATTAGATGTGTCTTATATAGAATGTGCAAACATTTTATATGATGCAATAGTGATGTTTAAAAGGGAAGAAGTTAAAGGCATTTCACAAAAAGATATTCATCCAGTTGGTTTTTATTGTTCACAACGAAAAATTGGTGACGAAGTCATAAACTGGAATCAAACGAGTAGAAAAATCTTTAATTTCACAAGATCAATATGCCAGCCTGGTCCAATGTCACGAGCATATCTAAATGGTCAAGAAATGAAGATAAACAAAGTTGAATATATTCAAGATGCTCCTGTGTACGACTGTATAATTGGTGCAATTTTACAAAAGGATGAAAAGGGTTTCCTTGTTAAAACAAGTGATAGTTTTATTAAAGTAACAGAGTTTGAATATGATGAAACATTTAGAGTAGGAGATAGATTTGAACTTAAATAACGTGTTTATCATTGCCGAAGCAGGCGTAAATCATAATGGATCAATTGAATTAGCTAAAAAACTTATTGATGTAGCAAGTAATGCTGGTGCTGATGCAGTTAAGTTTCAAACATTTAAAGCTAAAAACCTAGTTTCAAAGAATACAGAAAAAGCTGAATACCAAAAGCAGACAACTGATTCAAATGAATCACAGTTTGATATGCTAAAAAAGTTAGAACTGGATGTCAGTACCCATAAAGATTTGATTTCTTATTGTAAAACTAAAAACATCATGTTTCTTTCGACGCCATTTGATCATGCAAGCATTGATATGTTAAATGATTTAGGGTTGGAAATATTTAAAATTCCAAGTGGTGAGATAACAAATCTACCATATCTAAGACATATCGGAAAACTAGGAAAAAAAATAATCCTTTCAACGGGTATGACAGATATTGGCGAGATTGAAGATGCTCTTGATATTTTAATTGAAGCAGGAACTAAAAAAGAAGATATTACTGTGTTGCATGCAAATACAATGTATCCTACACCAATGGAAGATGTCAATCTAAAAGCAATGCTAACAATAGGTAGGACATTTAATGTTGCTTATGGCTATAGTGATCATACCTTGGGAATAGAAGTTGATATCGCTGCCGTTGCTCTGGGTGCTTGTATGATAGAAAAGCATTTTACCCTAGACAAGGCTATGGAAGGCCCTGATCACAAGGCCTCTTTAGAACCAGATGAACTGGTCGCAATGGTTAAAGGGATTCGAAATATACAATTGGCCCTTGGTTCAAGTCTTAAAAAACCAAGTCAGAGTGAGATTCCAAATATGCCAATAGCAAGAAAGTCTATCGTCGCTAAAAAAGCGATAAAAGTAGGTGACATGTTAACTGAAGAGAACTTAGCCATTAAAAGACCGGGGACAGGAATCAGTCCAATGATGTGGGATAGTTTAATAGGCTCGTTCGCACAAAAAGACTATGACGAAGATGAACTGCTATGAACAAGAGAAAAGTCTGTGTAATAACAGGAACACGAGCAGAGTATGGGCTTTTTTATCCAATTATGAAGAAGATACTCTCTTCTAATGACTTGGAACTTCAACTCATTGCAACGACTATGCATCTAAGCGAAGAGTTTGGAAGTACGTATAAGCAGATTGAACAAGATGGCTTTGTAATAAATGAGAAGATTGAAAACCTCTTAGGAAGTGATAGCAAGTCATCGGTTGCTAAATCTACAGGACTAGCCACTATTTTATTATCAGACGCCTTAAATAGACTTCAACCAGACCTTGTACTTTTACTAGGTGATCGTTATGAAACTCATGCAGCTGCAACAACGGCTATGCTTATGAATATACCTATTGCACATATTCATGGGGGTGAGATTACAGAGGGTGCAGTTGATGAACAGATTAGACACTCTATAACTAAGATGAGTTATTTACATTTTCCTTCAACAAAGATATATGCTGACCGTATTATTCAGATGGGAGAAGATGCATCAAGAGTAATCGTCAGTGGGGCACCTGGTATTGACAACATAATGAATATGAAACTACTTTCAAAAACTGAACTAGAGGAAGACTTAAACTGGAAATTTGGAAAGAGGTCAGCTCTTTTTACCTATCATCCTGTCACCTTAGAAAATAGTGATGTAAATAGTGAAATAGAAACAATGTTTAAATCTCTAAGACAAGCAGATATAAATGTCTTATTTACCTATGCTAATGCGGATGATAGTGGTAGGTTGATTAATCAAAAGATAGAAGAGTTTTGTCAAGAAAATGAGAATAAATATAAAGTCGTTAAGAGCTTAGGTCAATTGAGGTATTTATCAGCGATGAAGCATATTGATGTTTTAATAGGCAATACCTCAAGTGGAATTATAGAAGCAGCTAGTTTTCAAAAACCTGTTGTAAACATAGGTGATAGACAAAAAGGAAGGCTTCAAAGTGGAAATGTCATTGATTGCACAATTCCTATGTTAGATGAGGCAATATTTGAGGTCCTTTCATCTGCTTTTCAAAGAAAATGCAAGACACAAAAAAATATTTATGGGGAAGGACGAGCTAGTGAAGTTATAGTGGAAACCCTGTCTAATATAGAGCTTGGTCTTGTTAAACATTTTGTAGACTTGGATGGTTTATTATGAAAGATATAGAAAAAATTAAGCTTAAGACAACCTCTACTATCAGAGAAGCCCTTGAAATTATAGATCGTGGAGCAGTGAAGTTTGCTATCGTTGTAGATGAAGAAGACAAGCTTATTGGAACCTTATCTGATGGAGATATAAGAAGATCGTTTTTAAATGGAAAGAGTATTGAAGATAAGATAGAAAATATCTATTTTAAAGAACCAACGGTTGTTAATATTAATAATACAAAAGAAGAGATTATTAACTTATGCACATCAAAAAAAATCTATCAGATACCTGTTGTTGATAATTACGGTAGAGTTGTAAGCATTGATCTGTTAGATGAGCTTATCAAGCCAGAGATACATCCTAACAAGGTAGTTCTAATGGTTGGTGGTTTAGGTACAAGATTACGTCCTCTAACAGATACCACACCTAAGCCTATGTTGCATGTTGGAGGAAAACCTATTCTTCAAACAATTGTAGAGAAGTTTGTCAGTTACGGTTTTGTAAATATTGTGATGTGTGTTGGATACAAGTCTCATGTAATACAAGATTATTTTGAAGATGGTAGTAAGTATGGTGCTAAAATTGAGTATATTTTAGAAGAAAAACGTATGGGAACAGCCGGGGGATTAACACTTTTACAATCGAAACCTAATGAAGCATTCTTTGTAATGAACGGAGACCTTCTTACGAATGTAAACTTTGAACATTTACATGAGTTTCATAAAAATAGCCAATCAACAGCTAGTATGTGTGTTCGTGAATATGATTTTCAAGTTCCATATGGCGTTGTAAATGTAGAAGATGGGAAAATTCTGTCTATAGAAGAAAAGCCAGTGCAAAAGTTTTTTGTTAGCGCAGGAATATACATGCTTAATGCAGAATGTATTGATTTGATTCCTGAAAATGAGTTTTATGATATGCCGACACTTTTTGAACAATTAATTAAAATGAACAAAAATACTATTTCATTTCCATTACGAGAATATTGGCTTGATATTGGACAAATTGAAGAATATGAAAAAGCAAACCTTGAATATCATGAAGTGTTTTAATGTACAATAATAAGACATTTTTAGCAGTAATACTTGCGAGAGGAGGAAGTAAGAGACTTCCTCGAAAAAATATATTAGAGTTAGCGGGAAAACCTCTTATTTCTTGGAGTATTGAGGCAGGTCTCAATAGTAAATATATAGATAATGTAATTGTTTCAAGTGATGACGACGAAATATTAAATATTGCTAAACACTTTAAAAGTAACATTGTTAAACGTCCGTTAGAACTTGCAAATGATACGGCAACTTCATTTGATGCACTAAAGCATACAATAGATAATGTTGATTGTTATGATTATGTTATTCTTTTACAACCAACTAGTCCGCTTAGGACTTCAAAAGATATTGATGAAGCTATTGAACTCTTGATCTCTAAAAACTCAGATGCTGTAATAAGTGTTACAGAGATGGATCATAATCCATTATGGAGTAATACATTACCTGAAAATAGAAGTATGAAAAATTTTATTGACCGAGAAATAATAAATGGTAGAAGTCAAGATTTACCAAAATATTATCGATTAAACGGAGCAATATATATTTGTGACAGAAATAGATTGCTGAAAGAAAAAAGCTTTTTTATAGAGGATAATATTTATGCATATATTATGGCGCGAGAATCTTCAATAGATATTGATGAGATGATGGATTTTAAATTAGCAGAATTATATATTAAAGGATAATAATGAATAAAATAGCTTTGATTGGAGCAGGTCAGCTTGGTAGTCGCCACTTGCAAGGAGTTGCAAAAAGTAATGTCGATATTTCAATCGAAGTTGTAGAGCCTTTTCAAGAATCAAGAGAGGCTGCTAAGGCGAGATATGAGGAGATCAGTGAAAACTTTAGAGTGAAAAGTATAAGTTTTTTCGAATCGATAGATGAGCTTTCAGAAGACTTGGACATGGTGATAGTTGCAACGAATGCAGATATTCGATATCAAGTAGTGAAAGAGTTGTTAACAAAGAAAAAAGTCACAAATCTAGTTCTTGAGAAAGTTCTTTTTCAAAAAGTGAATGAGTATGAAGAAGTTAAAAGTCTTTTAGAAAAAAGGTCTGTGAAGTGTTGGGTTAATCATCCTAGAAGAATGTTCCCATTTTATAAGAATTTAAAAAACGAGATTAAAAATTCAACACAGATAAACTATAGTGTTCAAGGTGGAGCATGGGGTCTTGCTTGTAGTGGATTACACTTTATCGATCATTTAAGCTTTCTATCCGAAAAGAACGATGTACGTCTTTGTTTTGAAGGTTTAGATAAAAAAGTCTATTCAACGAAACGTAAAAATTTTGCAGAGTTTAACGGGCTTTTAACAGGTACCATGGGAAATCATAAGTTTTCTCTTTTTTCTCATAAAGAGACTATGCCTTTTACCCTTTGCATTACAACAGATACTTTAACAGCAAATATTGATGAGATAAATGGATACACTAGAATTGCACGAAAAAACAATGATTGGAAATGGGAAGAGTCGAACGAGAAAATAGTTCATTTTCAAAGTGAATTAACAAATCTGCTTGTTGATGAAATTATGACAAGTGGTGATTGTTCTTTACCTACATTCAATGAAGCAATGAACTTACATGTTCCTTTTATACAAGCCTTATTAGAACATATGAAAAGTATTGATGGAAAAGAGTATGTGACATGTCCGATAACATGATAAAAGGAATTTAATGAATAAGGTATGGTTAATTGGTGCTGGTCAAATGGCACAAGATTACATAAAAGTTCTAGAAGCTATTGATGTGAATTTTACAGTAATAGGGAGAAGTAAAGAGACTGCCGATAAATGTGAAGTAGCAACAGGTTGTAAAGTTGCCATAGGTGGCCTAAGTCAATATCTTCTTGAAAAACCAAAAGTATGTTCACATGCAATTGTATCAGTAGGAGTGGAAAAGCTTTACGAGACAACAAAAGAACTTTTAGAATATGGTGTCAAAAATATTTTAGTTGAAAAACCGGCAGGACTTGAGGTTAGCGAATTTGAAGACCTAGTAGCTATAGTTAAGCAAATGAATGCAAATGTATTTGTAGCTTATAATAGACGTTTTTTTGCATCGGTTCTTAAAGCGAAAAAGTTAATTGAAGAAGATGGTGGCGTAACTTCATTTAATTTTGAGTTCACAGAATGGGGACATGTGATTGCTTCTTTAAAGAAGGGAGATGGTGTTAAAGAAAAATGGTTTTTGAGTAATTCAACACATGTTGTGGATCTGGCATTTTTTCTAGGGGGAAGACCTAAAGATATCTGTAGTTTTACAAATGGAAATTTAGAATGGCATCCTTCTTCAGCTGTATTTTCAGGTGCAGGCATTAGTGAACGTAATGCTCTTTTTTCTTATCAGGCGGATTGGGGTAGTGCAGGGCGTTGGAGTGTTGAAATATTGACACACAATAATCGATTCATATTACGACCAATGGAAAAATTACAGATACAAAAAAAAGGTTCAATTGCACAAGAGCTTTTAGAAACAATTGATTATAGTCTAGATGATAAATTTAAACCTGGTTTGTACTTACAGACAAAAAACTTTATAAATAAAAACTTTACACATTTATGTACAATTGACGAACAATATAAAATGATTGAAACATATAACAAGATGGCCAATTATGCTTAATAATCAATTGCCATCAATTAGAATTGTAATTCTTTCAGGTGGCTCTGGAAGTCGACTATGGCCGTTAAGCAGGAAACTATTTCCTAAACAGTTTTTGAAGTTATTCAAGAAAAGGTCTTTGTTTCAAGAAACCATAGTAAGAAATTTAGATGTGTCAAACCAAATGACTTTTATTGTTAATGATGCACAATACTATTTATCAATGAGCCAGTGTGAAGAGTTAAATAAGGCGATTGACAGTGAGTTTATAGTTGAACCAGTACAAAGAAATACAGCACCAGCTATTGCATTGGCTTGTTTAGGCATGAAAGAGGAAGATATTGTCTTAGTACTGCCCTCTGATCATTTGATAGAGGAGAATGAATCTTATATCGAGGCGGTAAACCAGGCTGTAAAGTTTGCTGAAGATGATTTTCTTGTTACTTTTGGTATTAAACCAAGATATCCAGAGACAGGTTTTGGTTATATACATATAGATGGTTCTGATGTTATTGAATTTATAGAAAAACCTGAAATTAAAAAAGCAAAAGCTTTTTTAACGACTGGAAAGCATCTGTGGAATAGTGGAATGTTCTGTTTTAAAGCAGGAACATACTTAAAAGAACTAAAAAAATATGCTCCAGATATTTATAAACATTCTGAAAATGCATATAAAAATTCAGTTGATGGCTATGTGTCAAAAGAGGACATGAGCCTTATCCCAAATAATAGTATTGATTATGCGATTATGGAAAAATCTCAAAAAGTAAAAGTAGTAAATTGTTCATTTACGTGGTCAGATATGGGAAGCTTTGATGCATTAAAAGAGGATGTTGAAAAAAGTAATGAATATCAAGTGAATTTTAACAGTAATACAATTAATATTGACTCACAAAATAATTTTGTAATTGCAAATAAAAAGGTTGCCTTGATAGATGTCGAGGATTTAATTGTTATTGATACAGAAGATGCTCTTTTGATTTCCAAGCCTGGAAGCACTCAAAAGGTCAAGTTAGTGGTTGAGCAGTTAATTGAAAGCAAGTCCGTATTGTCAGAAAGCCATATAACGGTTAACAGACCATGGGGTACTTACACAATCTTAGAGGATTCTCCAAACTACAAAATTAAAAAAATTATGGTTAAGCCAGGAAAACGACTTTCTTTACAAAAACATTTTCATCGGAGCGAACATTGGACAGTTGTGAGTGGGACTGCAAAAGTAACGATTGGGACACAAGTAAAAACAGTCATAGCAAATGAATCAACATATATCCCAATGGGTGAATTACATAGATTAGAAAATCCTGGAAAAATTGAACTGATTATTATAGAAACTCAGGTGGGTGAATACCTTGGTGAAGATGATATAGCTAGGTTTGATGACGATTATAAAAGAGAGAATAATTAAAATGAAAAAAGTTGCATTAATTACAGGTGTTACAGGTCAAGATGGCGCATATTTAGCTGAACTCTTGCTTTCAAAAGATTATATTGTACATGGAATAAAACGTAGATCATCTTTATTTAATACACAAAGAATAGATCATTTATATAAAGATCCTCACGAAAAAGATGTAAACTTTTTTCTTCATTATGGAGATATGACAGACTCAACAAACCTGATTCGTATCATTCAAGAAGTACAACCTGTAGAGATTTACAACCTAGCAGCTATGAGTCATGTGCATGTTAGTTTTGATACCCCTGAGTATACGGCAAATGCCGATGGATTAGGTACACTTCGATTACTTGAGGCAGTACGTATTTTAGGTTTGGAAAAACATACTAAAATTTATCACGCTTCGACAAGTGAATTATATGGAAAAGTACAAGAAATTCCACAAACAGAAAAAACACCTTTTTATCCAAGAAGCCCTTATGCTGTAGCAAAAATGTATGCATATTGGATCGCAGTAAATTATAGGGAAGCTTATGGTTTATTTGCTTCCAATGGGATTTTGTTTAATCATGAGTCTCCAATGCGGGGGGAGACATTTGTAACGAGAAAAATAACTAGAGCAGCTTCCAAGATTGCATTAGGTCTACAAGAAAAACTTTATTTGGGTAATTTGTCAGCTAAGCGAGATTGGGGTCACGCCAAGGATTACGTTGAAGCGATGCACTTAATACTTCAACATGATGAACCAGATGATTTTGTTATTGCAACAGGAATAACGACGGAAATACGAGATTTTTTACATATGAGTTTCGCAGAGATTGGTATATCTCTTGATTTTAGAGGAGCAGGTACAGAAGAAAAAGGTTTTATTTCTTCAATTGACAAGACCTTGTTTTTAGAAAAGACAAGTATTGAAAACAAATACTTAAAGGTTGAGCAGATAGTTATTGAAGTCGACCCCGTTTACTTTCGTCCGACAGAAGTTGATTTACTGATTGGTGATGCTAGTAAGGCAAAAGAGAAATTAGGGTGGGAACCAAAGTATACCCTGGAAGAGCTTATTAAAGAGATGATGGAATATGATATTGAATTTTTTAAACGGGAAAAACTTCTAATGGATTCTGGATACAAGGGGTACAGTGGAGAATAAGAATAATATGTTTGTTTCAGTAATAGTACCTTGTTTCAATGAAGCTGGTAATATAATGCCATTGATTAATAGTATTCATGAAGAGTTGTCATTTGTACGGCACCAAATTGTGGTAGTGGATGATAATAGTCCAGATGGAACTTTTGATATTGTTAAAAATGCTGACTTGGAGTATGTGAAACCTATATTGCGTATGACTGATCCAAGTTTAGCCAAGTCTATCAGAACAGGCTTAGAAAATGCAGATGGAGATGTGTTTGTTGTGATGGATTCTGATTTTAATCATCAGCCAAAGTATTTGTCATTTATGGTAAAAAATTTAGAATATTATGATTGCGTCACTGCATCACGTTTTATGTATGGTGGTGCAATGGGATCACGTGCTAGACATATTTTAAGCTGGTTGTTTAATGTCTTTGTTCGTGTAGTTACTAGAAAGTTTGTTACTGATAGTCTGTATGGTTATTTTTCGATTAAACGTGAGACTATGGAAAAAATTGATTATAACCACGTTTTTTGGGGGTATGGAGATTACTGTATACGATTAATGTATTATTTGCAGGAAAACAAAGAAAATATTCTTCAGTTTCCCGCTGTAAATGGTAAAAGACTTTCAGGCGAAGCAAACGGTGGGTTTGTTAAAGTTTTTTGGCAATATACGCGTGAAACACTAAGACTTGTATTTGGAAAAAAGGAAGAATAATGATTGAAAAGCTAACAGAATGTCGTATATGTAGTAATACACAATTAAAACTAGTGGTTGATCTTGGCGAACAAGCCTTAACAGGTGTATTTCCTAAAAGTAAATCTGAACAGGTGACATCTGGTCCTTTAAGATTAGTGAAATGTGATGGAAAGTCATGCTGTGGCTTATTGCAATTGGACCATACTTATGACTTAGATGAGATGTATGGTGATAATTATGGCTATCGTTCAGGTCTTAATGCAAGTATGGTAAAGCATCTTCAAGCCAAGGTAGAGAAGATATTGTCTATTGCTAAAGTTCAAGAGAACGATCTCGTAATCGATATTGGTAGTAACGATAGCACTACGCTTCAAGCTTATCCTGAAAATTACCGATTAGTCGGTATTGATCCAACAGGAAAAAAATTTAAAGAGTATTATCCCGAACATATTGAGTTGATTGCAGACTTTTTTACTAAAGATAAGGCTCAAAAGCTTTTTGGAAATACAAAAGCAAAAATCATCACATCTTTTTCAATGTTTTATGATTTACCTTCCCCCCTGCAGTTTATGCAAGATATTTATGATGTTTTAGATGATGATGGTATTTGGGTGTTTGAGCAGAGTTACATGCCAACAATGTTAGAAAAAAACTCTTACGATACGATTTGTCATGAACATTTGGAGTATTACAGCTTAGATGTTATTCATTATATGGCAGAAAAAATTGGATTTAATATCATTGATGTAGAGTTTAATGATATTAATGGCGGTAGCTTTTCTGTAGTTGTTGCTAAAAAAACATCCAATTCTTTTAAAGAAAATACAAAACAAGTAGAAGCTATTTTAGAAAAAGAGAAGAAGCTTGGATTACAAACACTTGATCCATACTTGGCTTTTCAAAAGCGAACAGAAGCAAGCCGTGAAGCATTATTGGAGTTTTTACGCACGGCTAAAGCCGATAATAAAACTGTTTATGGATTAGGTGCATCTACAAAAGGAAATGTTATTTTACAGTATTGTGGAATAACAGAAGAATTGTTGCCAGCAATTGGAGAAGTTAATGATGAAAAATTTTCTGCATATGCTCCTGGAACATGTATACCTATCATATCAGAAATGGAAGTGCTAGAAAAAAATCCAGATTACTTGTTGGTATTGCCATGGCATTTTAGGCCTTTTTTTGAAAACAATATGACTTTTTCAGGAAAAAAACTCCTTTTTCCTTTACCCGAAATCAACGTATATGAAATGGCAAGTGAGTAAAACTAGTGAATTACTCTATAATCGATTGCTATAATATAGAAAATGACTTATTACTTAAACAGATGTGTAAACTTCATTATGAGGCACTTTCATATCGTAGTTTTATAACTAATTTTGGTGAAAAATTTCTTTTTACAATGTATAAGTTGATTTTAAAGAAAAGTATTGGGTTTATTGCAATTGCAAAAAAAGAGGATGAACTAGCGGGTTTTACATTAAATGTATTTAATTCATCAAAATTGTTTCCTTTGATTTTATGGAATTTTTTATTATTTTTACCTACTATGATGCCTGTACTTTTAAAGAATCCTTCTTTAATAAAGAAAACACTCTTAATGGCACTATATGGGTCTAAAAAAAATTGTGAAATTCAAGCAGAATTACTTGTTATTATTGTAAATGAATCATTACGATCTCAAGGAGTAGGCGAGGAATTAATTAAAAACACGAATATTCACTTTGGAAAGAAAGGAATTGTTGAGTACATTGTTACAGTGCATGCTGTAATGACGCAATCAAATAATTTTTATAAAAAAGTGGGAATGTTGTTAGATGCAAAACATAGTTTTTCATTTTTAGGTAGTGATTGGAATGTATATGTAAATAGGTTGAATACACATGAAAAATAATAGTTTTATTCCTTGGGCCAGTCCTGTTTTTTTTGGTAAAGAAGAAGAATACGTAGCAGATGCTGTATCCTCAACATGGATTTCTGATGGAAAATACATTAAACAGTTTGAAGAAGAGTTTTCAAATAAACTTTCTGCCAAGAGTATTTTAACTGTAAGTAATGGTACTACAGCATTGCACTTGGCGAACCTTGTGCTTGACCTAGGAGAAGGTGATGAAGTTATTGTTCCAGGTTTTGGGTTTGTAGCACCAATAAATATGGTACTTGCTGTTGGAGCGACACCTGTTTTTGCTGATATTGATGAAGAAACTTGGTGTATTGATCCAAAAAGTATTAAGCAATGTATTACGTCTAAAACAAAGGCAATAATACCGGTCCATACATATGGAAATGTGTGTGATATGGATAGTATTATGCAAATAGCAAAAGAAAACAATCTTTATGTTATTGAAGATACAGCAGAAGCCTTGTTTTCTACATATAATGGAAAAATGGCAGGGACGATAGGGACAATTGGTTGTTTTAGTTTTCAAGCAACAAAAACAATTACCATGGGAGAAGGTGGAGCAGTAGCCATACAAGATGAAAGCTTAGTACCTAAGGCACAACAACTTAAAAGTCATGGTATGAAACCTGGGAAACGTTATTGGCATGAGGTTGTAGCTTATAATTTTCGTTTAACAAATATGCAGGCAGCTCTAGGCTGTGCTCAATTGGAGTCAGCAGATAAGATAATTGAAAATAAGAAAAGAGTGTTTGATATTTATAAAAGAGAATTGAAATCTGAAGCAGGGGTTTCTCTTCAAAAATTTGAAAAGAAAGTCGATCCAGTGGTGTGGGCAATAGCAATTCAAATAGATGAAACAAAGTTTCAAAGCGACCGTGATGGAATAATGGCTTTATTGGAAAATTCAGGAATAGAAACACGACCCGGGTTTTATGATTGTGCAACATTATCACTTTATGGAGCAGTTGATATCCCTGTGTCAGAAAAAATTTCTAAATCAGTCTTATCTCTACCATCCTCTTCGAATCTTACAGAAGAAAAAATTATTTATATATGCAATGAATTAAAAAAGTTAAAGGTATAAAATGAAGTTTAATGAAAATATTTTAAATGACTACTTAAATGAGTCACCAGCTGCCTTAGTTATAGAAAGATGGTTTGAATGTGAGATACTTAAAGAGCAGGAATTTAACAGACCTATTTTAGATATAGGTTGTGGAGAAGGTCTCTTTGCAAAAATACTATTTGAAGAAAAAATAGATACAGGTATAGACCCTAATGGCAAAGAGTTGGAAAAAGCAGAAGAATATGGTCAATATGATGAGCTAATCAAGTGTTATGGAAATGAAATACCCAAAGGTGATGCTAGTTATAATACAATCTTCAGCAATAGTGTATTGGAACACATACCCGATTTAAATCCAGTACTGAAAGAAGCTCATAGATTGTTAAGTGATGAAGGCATGATGTATGTCACAATCCCAACGGACAAATTTGATAAATATAATGTTATTAATCAACTTCTACTTGGATTAGGCTTAAAAAAACTATCTTTAAAATACAGCAAGTTTTTTAATAACTTTTGGGCACATTTCCATTATTATAATCAGGAAACGTGGACACAGCTATTTGAAGACAATGGGTTTAAGATTGTTGAATGTAGACAGTATGCCAGTAAAAAGATATGTGTGACAAACGACTTTTTAGCGCACTTTGCAATTTTTTCATTTATTATTAAAAAACTAACAAACCGTTGGTTCTTATCTTCATCATTACGTAAAGTATTTGTTTTCTTTTTTAAGCCAATTGTTAAAAAAATAATAGATGGTGAAAATGAAAAAATCGACAAGGGTGGTTTGATATTTTTCAAACTGATGAAAGTATAGATATTATTAAATGGGGATAGAATATTTTCTTATAGCACTTCTTTTTGCGCTAATAATTAATTTTTCCGATTTATATGCAATTATAAAAGATGAAAAAGCTTGGACCCCTGTAAATTATCCACCTTATTCAATAGGAGATGATTACCACTACTATTCATCAATGAATGCATTAATGCAACATATACAAAAGAAGTTTGGTCTCTTAAGGGAAACAAACTTGTTTCTCACTCCTCCAAATTATTTAACTATAGGCTCGTTGCTAATTAACTTGCCTGTCTATTACTTAGGCATGAAATTATTTGATCAACGATACTCGGTACTATTTGTGCGTATTTTTAATGCTATCTTGTTGTTTTTATCTATTAGTTGCTTATTGTATGTGTTAAATTTAAATAAACTACTATTGAACGATTATTATATTATGAGTTTAACAATAATGGTTTTTTTGTTGTATCCAGTTTCATTTGATATCCGGTATCTAATTAAAAGAACAATTTTATTTAATGTACTTAATAAAAAGCATTCTGATACTCATGCTGGAGCTAATGATTTAGTTAGAGGAGTAATACAGTCTACTTCTGCCCCCGTTCTATTACTGGTAATATCATATTTTGTATTTTTTATTCAAACTAGTAATGCGATATTACCTTTAGAGATACTCTTAGTGTTAAACATATTTTTATATTTTGTGTATTCAATCCTAGGTAGTGTCTTTTTTATTTTTGTAGTTACAATAAATGCTTTAAGTTATTGGTACTTAGACATAGTTAGACTAGAGTTTTTGGAGGTTATAATACTGACTTTCATAAACATTCTATTTTTTCTATTACAAAGAAAACTTCTTTCTGGTGTTGTATCAAGCCAAGAAGTATTTAAGCTAGAAATGTTTTCAAAGTTTTCAGCACGGAAATATTTTTATACTTTATTGACTTTGTTATTTAGTCTAGTACTGTTTTTGTCTTTTACTATGGATTTAATGTTATTACTACTTCTTTCAGCTACATTTTTTGTTGTATTTGACTTACTTCTTGGTGATCATGGCGGCCGTTTTTGGTATAGAGGTATGCTAGTCATATATACAGTGTTTTTAATAAATTATGTAAATGACATTTTTTATATTGATATGTATAATTATCTTTTTTATATTGAACTTTTTGTGCTTATTATTTATTTTTACACAAATACTTTGTACTTATATGAAAAGAAGGCTAAAATCGCAGTTAGTAAAAAAGCACTAGAGTTGGCAATTAATTATAAAACTGATAAGGTAATCATAACTGACTCGATAGACCTTATCTGGTATATGTGTTTATATTCTAATAATAAGATGCTTTTTGTTCATTATTCACTACAAGGAAATGGATATAAAAGGCAAATGTCTGACTTCATAGTGATGCTGTTATTATTAGAGTATTCTAAAGAAGAAATATATGAAATCTTTAATATATACAATGAGAAAACAAACATGAGTGTGTACTCAGAAAAGAACTTAAAAAGAATGCAGTTACTCCTATTTATGGTTTTATATAAACGATATAATTATCATATGAAAGATGATGGGATGTTGAATAGCAATGGAGATTTCACAGATGCTTTTTTTGATTTTTTAGATGAAGTGTATAATCAATCTTGTAAATATGTAATGTCAATGGATAAAAGTATTTATTATATTGTTAAACGAGAAGAGCTTCTTGATATTGGTGATTCTATTGAATAGTTCCTTAAAGAGTATGTTTAAACATGCTATTAACTACCTGTCTATACCCTTTGCATCAGTTTTGTTAAGTTTTGTTTCTATTCCTGTATTAACTAACTTGATGGAACCTGGTGAGTATGGGACTCTTTACACTTTTTTAGCATATGTTGCTATCGCAAATATTGTGTTGACGTTAAATCTTCACTCTTCAGTAGGACGATATTGGTATGAGAAGGAAAAGGGCTTAGGTGAATTAATAACTACCTCAATAGTTTTGTCTGGTGTCATGATTTCATTTTTTTTGGTGTTAGCAATAATATATTCAAAAGAATTGACAAGTGTCATGAATATGGAACTGACTTATATATATTTAATATTTCCGTTTTCTATTATTGCAATTCTCAGTAGTATTTTTAATCAAATTAATGTTGCCCAACGCCAAAGTAAACTAATAGCGAAAGTTTCGATATTCAAAAACTATGCTGCCTTCGTAGTTGGTGCATCTTCTTTAGTTTTATTACCTTATGAGAAACCACTTATAATGATTATAGCTAATATTATTATAAGTGGTTTTATGACGATTTTTTTTATAAAGAACATATGGGAATATATGATTCTTAAAATAAATATGAAAAGTTTAAAGTATATATTTTCTTATTCTGTACCTTTGATCCCCTATGCTTTGAGTGGCGTTTTCTTGGCACAAATTGATAGGACAATGCTAAATAGTTTAGTCGGACCAGAAGCAGTAGGTCTGTACTCATTTTCATATACGATAGCTAACCTTTTTATGGTAGGAATGGGATCCTTATTAACAGCATGGACTCCAAGTTTTTTTGAGGAAATGAATAATAATAATTATGAGAAATTAGCATATGAAAGTGAAATATTAATTAAGATAGCTTTTTTTATTTCAGTGGGTGTCGTGTTTTTTGGAGATGATATTGCAAGGCTTTTAGCGAATGAAAAGTTTCATGAAGGGTTGGTGGTTCTTCCTGTTTTAGTAATAGGGTTTCTATTTCAATTTTCTTTTCAGTTATATGGACGGAGCATGGGATATGATAAAAAAACTGTATGGATTTCTGGCTTAATAGTCTTCATATCTGTTCTTAACTTATATTTAAATAGTTTATTCATTCCTGTATATGGGTTTTATGGGGCTGCTGTGACGACAATGATATCATATTTTATTTTGGGAGTGTGTGGTATAGTTGTCTATAGGTTGGTGCTGAAACGACAAGACTACATGTTTAAAATATTTATTAAGTTCTTATTTCCATTTCTATTTTTATTGTTAACCGATATTTTTGTTATGATGAATTTGTATGTTGAAGTTTTATTATTATTGCTATGGACAGTCATTCTTTTTAGAATTGAGATGTTTAAAGTGTATTTAAAATATTTAAAATAGAGGTTAAAGGGATTTAATGGAAAGCGAATTTAACATTTATAATTTTTATATAGGGATTCTTTGTGAGCAATAAGAATAAGGCTAAACTTTTTCTTAGGCTAAAAGTAAACTTTTTAAATTTATATACTTCAATCATCGCAAAAGATTCATGGAAAAAAATAAAAAAGTGTGATGTTCTTCTTTTAAAACATGATAATAATCATAACTATTTGTATGAAAATAAAAAATATTCAACTTTGATTGACTCGATAGCCTATTTTTATGAGAAAAATGGCTATACATATCAAACAGTTGCTAAACCATTCTCTCGATTTATTGGTGAAGGGGTATCTGGAAAACCATTGTCCGTAAATAGTTCATATTTTATTTATGGAGTATTGAACAAGGTCTTCAAAAAACTATTTAATTCTAATGTGTTTAATAGAACAAGTCTGTGGATAAGAGTATTAGAACGAGCAAAACCTACTATCGTGATTGGAGTACAGCCTGATATGTATACTTGTCAGGCATGTTATCTAGCTAATATACCAGTGTATGATTTACAACATGGTGCAATAGAAAGCTCAGTCAGGCACTATTCATCGGTTAAGGTTTTGAGTGACCCTAGTTATGCCCTTCCTTCAGGCTTTCTGCTTTGGAACAAAAATAGTAAAGAAACCTTAAGAAGACTGATGAATATAGATAAGAATCTATTTGTTGTAGGACATCCTTTTCTGTCTAGATTTCAAAAAAATCTAGATGATGATAGACTTGTTAAATCTGCGTTTGATGAGTGGAATGCACCCTTTGTAAATAACAAGCCCAATATTCTTGTTACTACACAATATGGACTAAAAGAATATTATAAGACAGATTTTGATATTTTGCCTAGGGAGCTTATTGAGCTGATTAAAGAGACGCAAGATATATATAACTTCTTTCTTAGAGCTCATCCTGTTGACAGAAATAAACAAATTAGTTTTTTTATAGATGAATTTTCTGAATATAGTAACTCGATTAACTTTATAGAAGTAACGGAAATGCCTTTACCTATATTGTTGTCATACACAAGTTTACATATTACCTATCATAGTGCGGTAACACTTGAGTGTTCTATGTATGGACTAAAAACGATTTTACTTAACCCTGAATTAGGCGAAGGGAGAACTTTAGAAACATTGTTTCTTGATGAACGAGAAAATGGCCTTGCTGAATTAGTGACTATTAACAAAGATAAGATGAGCGAATCGATAAAAAATAGTTTGGATGATTCTCAACAATTCGATGAAATGTATTTAAATACAGAATTAGAATTTTTAAAACTATATGAAAGGAATGGATTACCTTATGAATGACGTTTACATTGTAATCCCAAATTATCATGTTGGGGGTGCAGAAAAAAGACTGGTTGAGCTTTGGAATGAGATTCAAAAAGTAAGTTTAGATAATGTTTATCTAGTGATTACTAAACCTTTGTTTGACTTATTGGAGAATACACCTAACCTCATGTATTTAAATAAAAGTAATACGAAAGTGAAAATAATAAATCCAAAGAAGCAACGATATCGTTACTTTGTTCAAAAGTTATTACCGATTATTTTAAAAGCGAAAAGAGGTAGTGTATTCCATTATCCAATGATGGGGCTACCTTTTATACATTATTTTTTAGGACAAGAGCAAATTGTTTCTCAGGTGTCTTCTCTTTATTTTGAAAAGGATGTTGAAACACAAGGATATTTAAATAGATCATGTTTTTACCTATCGTCAATAACTGCAAAGTATATTGATGTTTTAAATCCGAAAGTATATGAGGGCTTAAGAAATGAAAATTTTCATACTTCAAAGTTAAAACTCACTGTTGGAAGTATGGTTGACACAAATATAGCTAGCAAAAGCGAAAAAAATGATAATGTTGTCTTTCTTGGAAGGTTTGAAAAAAATGATATAAAAAACTCTTTTACTTTTGTAAAACTACTTCCAAAAATAAATAAAATTCTTCTTGAGAATAATAAAAAAGTTAAGTTCTATATCCTGGGAAAAGGTCCGTTAGAAGCAGTTATGACGGAGCTTTTAGCTGGGGAAGAATATAAAGATATCGATGTAGAATGTTATTTTGAAAAAAAACCACTTGAAGTACTGTCAAAGTCGAAAGTTTTTTTATCATTGCAAAAATATGAAAATTATCCATCTAGAAGCTTATTAGAAGCAATTGCTTGTGGTATGCTTCCAATAGTTACAGATGTGGGGGAAAGTCGATTGTTTGGAAATGATGAAATCATTAGGTATGTGACTGAACCATTATTGCATGAGGAGTTAGCAAAGAACATCTTAGAAATTTTAGAGATGGATAAGCTGGTTTTTGCTGAGGCAAATAATGTTTTAAAAACTTTTGTTGAACAAAAACACTCTATTAAAGCACATGTGGACTACTATTTGTCCCTGTATGCCTAAAGGACGAGAAGTATTGAAGATTCTTCATGTAACGAATGCTTATCCATATAATGAAAATCCAATTGCCGGTATATTTGTTAAAGAACAGATAGACTCTTTGAATAAGTATTTAGATAAGAATGATATATATGTCATAAATGCAAAAAAAAATGGACGACTTGATTATCTAAAAGCACTTTTTATTTTAAGAAAAAAAGTCAAAGAATATAATATTGTCCATGCACATCATATATATGTTGGGTTTTTACTTCTACTGTTTAATAAAAAGAAAAACAATATTCTAGTCTCCTTAATGAGTGACCCTGAGAGAAAAACGGGAAGCTTACTTACAAATTTTATATATAGAACTGCATATAAGTATTGCGCCAAATATGCAAAGGGACTTATTTTCAAAAAAGAGATTCCGGATACTATTCAAAGAGGGGATGTATATTACCTTCCTAATGGTGTAAACATGGAACTGTTCGTACCATGTTCAAAGAGTGTAGCTAAACAAAAGCTTGGCTTAGATGAAAATAAAAGATATGTTTTATTTGTTAGTGCGATGAACTTACACAGAAAAGAAAAACGGTATGATAGATTCCAGAAAGTCATGAATGTTTTAAGAACAAAGTATGGGATACAAGACCTTGTTGAACTCACCATGGTAAATGTTGATAGGGAGTTATCCCCTTTGTATTACAATGCTTGTGAATTGTCTCTTTTAGTTTCTGATGTTGAAGGCTCACCCAACTCGGTAAAAGAATCAATTTCTTGTAACACACCCGTCGTTTCTACAGATGTTGGAAATGTAAGAACAATGATTGGTGAATTAGACGCATGTAAAGTGGTTTCTTCATTTGATGTTGAAGAGATAGCAAAAGCTGTATATGATGTTTTAAATAAGGAAAAGTTTGATTTACGTAGACAGCTTGACTTTCTTGGTTTGAGTCAGGATAATGTTGCACAAAAACTTAATGAGATTTACAGATGTCTTTAAGAAAAAAAGTATTTTTTATTTTAGGCAGTGGGGGACATACTGCGCAGGTGTTATTGCTGCAAAAAGACTTTGAAGATGATAAGTATGAAAAATATTTTGTAATTGGAACAGAAGATAAACTTAGTGAAAAAAAAGTTAGAAAGTTAGGTTTTAATAATATCTATTTTGTTGATAGATATAAAAAAACAGAAGAAACTCTTTTTAGAGCAAGTATTCGTAACATTCTATTCTTGCAAATCTTTAAACAACTTTTTCAAAGTGCTAGAGTTGTTGTTAAAATGAATTCTGATCTAGTTATAACAGCCGGACCAAATTTAGGAATTTTTGTTTTTATTTTTGCAAAACTGCAAGGAAATTTTTGTGTGTTTATTGAGAGTTGGTCGAGACGGAAAAAACTTTCGAAATCAGGACAACTTTTAAAATATTTTGCAAATCAATTCTATGTTCAATGGGAAGATATGCTAGAAGTAGATGACAGTTTCATGTATGAAGGACGAATGGCTTGATTTTTGTAACAACGGGTTCGACAAAGCAGAGTAGTTATTATCTGCCCTTGATAGAAAAGCTTGAGCAGTTAAAAAAAGATGACTTGATTCAAGAAGATATTGTTATTCAGGCAGGATACGCATACTTTGAAAGTGATATGTTTAAAGAAATATTTGATTTTACAACAGACTTTGAAAGTTATATTGATAAGGCTGAAATTGTTATAACTGCAGATGGTGCTGGAACAATCTTTGATTTACTTAGAAAAAATAAAAAGACTATAGTGGTGCCCAATGTACTGGCCTCACGCTATGGAGCTCCGGCAGAAGATTTTATTGGTGGTTTTGAAAGGGATGGAAATCTTGTTTGGTGTAAAGATATAAATAATATTTTAGAAGATATAGAAATTGCCAAGAATAAACAATTCAGCAGATACCAAAGCCCTAATAATAATATTTCTGAAAGTATAATGAAGGCATTTGATAATTGGAAATCTAATGCTCTTTAACAGCTATGAATTTATCTTTCTTTTTTTACCTTTTTCATTTTTTATTTACTTCTATCTACTACACAAGCGAATAATAATAGGGGCAAAGGGGTTTTTGGTCTTTGCATCCCTATTTTTTTACAGCTGGTGGAACATAGCTTATCTACCTATTATACTTTCATCAATGCTGTTTAACTATATTGTTGGTAATTCTTTAAACCAGAACTTTAAAAAAGTACGTATGCACAAAAAGACATTGCTTACATTTGGAGTTATTGCAAACCTGTTGTTACTGGGGTATTTCAAGTATACTGATTTCTTTTTAGAAAATTTCAACTTAGCCCTTGATGTTTCCATACCTCTACTGCATCTAGCACTGCCTTTAGCGATCTCTTTCTTTACATTTCAACAGATAGCTTACTTGGTTGACTCTTATCGAGGAGAGACGGCTGAGTATGATTTTTTAAACTACTCTTTATTTGTCACGTTCTTTCCTCAACTTATCGCTGGTCCTATTGTTCATCATGCTGAGATGATGCCACAGTTCGCTTCTAAGTGGAATTTGATTAAGAACTATAGAAATATAGCTATAGGTATGTTTATTTTCTCTATTGGCCTCTTTAAAAAAGTTGTCATTGCTGATAGTTTTGCTATCTGGGCAACAGCTGGGTTTGATAAGGCGGAAGTTTTAAACTTTTTTGAGGCATGGGCTACATCTCTATCCTATACCTTTCAATTATATTTTGATTTTAGTGGCTATACCGACATGGCTATCGGAGCAGCACTTCTGTTTAATATTAAACTTCCTATTAATTTTAATTCTCCCTATAAGGCTTTGGATATACAAGACTTTTGGAGACGATGGCATATTACACTGAGTAGATTTCTAAGAGACTATATATATATTCCTTTGGGCGGAAATAGAAAAGGAAGTTTCCGAACCTATACAAATATTTTGGCCACATTTATACTTGGTGGTATTTGGCATGGAGCTGGTTGGACATTTGTATTTTGGGGATTTCTTCACGGGATGGCTTTAGTTATTCATAGAGGATGGAAAGCTATTGGTTTTACTATGCCTAAAGTTCTAGCATGGTTTATTACTTTTAATTTTATCAATATTACCTGGGTCTTTTTTCGTGCAAAAGAATGGGAAGATGCAACTAAAGTCCTACGGGGAATGTTTATGGGGGAGGTGGCTTTAGCTGAAAAACTTACAACTAAACTTTCGTTTTTATCCGAGTATGGTGTTGTTTTTACTAGGGTTACTGAGCATATTGGAGATGGAAGTAAGGTCTTGAAATTTTTAGTATTTGGAATGTTCATTATTCTCTTGACTCCAAATGCTAAAGCTTTAGCCAAAAGTAATATAAAACTTATTTGTATAGTAACGGTATTGTTATTGTTTGGTTCAATTATTAACTTGGATAAATTCTCTGAGTTTTTATATTTTAATTTTTAAAGATATATTATGAAAAAATGTGTTTTTAGCACTCTGTTTTTTTTAGCTTTTTTGTTAGGAAGTATGTGCGTTTATAATTATAAATATGATTCATATCAAATACTTCAAACGCACAATAAAAAGATGAGTTCAAATCAGCGTTTTCAAAATGCAGGATTGATTAATACATATCTCGATTCTAATATGGGATATGACTCTATTATTATAGGAACCTCTATGACGGAAAATTTTCGTCCAACAACAGTTGCAAAAACTATGGAATGGAACAAGGTTTTAAAGCTTTCTGCAAGTGGTGCTTCTGGGTATGAGCAGTTTCTTATTGCAAAGAAAGCACTTGCTACCGGTCAAGTCAAAAATGTTCTTTGGGGAGTTGAGGCAGGATATTGGGATGGCAATAAAGAAGTTTTCCATCAAAGACATACTTTTCCAAAGTATTTATATGAAACTTCATACTTTTTAGAAAAGTTTGCTCTGTTCCGCTATTTAATTGGATATCAAACATTTAAATTATCCAAGCTTTATTCTAATTATGAGCCGGTTCCATGTAGAGATGTCAGATTAGAGTATCTTAATAATTGGGCTCAAAGCGCTAGCCTGTCTTTTAAGAATTGGGCAAAAAATGGTAATATAGACAAATTAAAATTAAAACACTCAGAGACAATAAACAAAAAATCTTTATATGAATATAAATCAAAGGAGAAGTTTCCATTGATAGAAAAGCTTTTGGTTCCTTTAATTAAGCAATATCCAAAAGTTAATTTTTATTTTTTCATACCACCTTATAGCAGGTTATCTCTGATTGTAGGTGATACAGACAGAAGCTTGGGATTTGAATCTAGCCTTGTTGAAAGCATGAAAAAATTTGAGAATGTGAGTATATTTGGCTTTGCAAATGAAAAGTGGACAACGGACTTTCAAAACTATAAAGACTTGAATCATTATTCGCAAGAGATTAACGATATTATTATCTCTTCTATGAAACAAAAAGATAATGTTATTAATCATAAAAACATTAAGTCATATCAAAATCAAGAAGTTGAAAATATAAGAAATTATGAAAGATCATATAATGAATATTGAGTTAAGAAAATATACAATTCAGATTGATCAGTTGTTATTACTGTTATTAGTTTGTTTGTCTTTCACCGCCTATGTCCCTATCATGAAATATATGAATATTTTTATTTTATTACTGTTTTCTTTGTCTTTAATAAAGGGGAATGCATTAATCCAAACGAAAACATTTATTACTCTATTGTTTACGGCAAGTGATTATCTTATATTTTTTGGGAGTTTAGTTTTTATCCCATTAATAATCTACCAATATATATTAAAACCACAAGTTAACAAGGTAGAAATAACTGTGTTAATGTTTTTACTTTACGCATCTTTCTCCTGCGTAATCGGGATGTTTCAAGAGGTGAGTCTTTTATCTTATCCATTTTGGATAGTTACGTTTGCAACTTCATTATTCATATTTCTTTATTATCTAAAAAGTGAGTTTAGTAAAGAAGATAAAAATAACATTTTGTCTTTTTTTTATAAGATCATTGTTTTACAGTTATTAATAGCTCCTATTCAGATTTATCTTCTTTTGGGTCGTTTTAAGCATGGGGACAGTGGAGTAGGCAGTGTTGGTGACGCACATGTACTAGGTTATTATTTTATGTTGCTTTTGATTTATATACTAGTAGACGTAGTGGTGTTAAAAAATAAAAAATTGACAGTATTCTCATTTTTATTGATGCCGTTTGTCTTTTGGGTTGCGTATTTGGTTGATGCAAAGATGATTTATTTTTTGCTGGTTCTTGCTATACCATTTTATTTTTTATTTTTTATTCTTCTATTCCAATTTTTAAATAAGAAGATGTTTTCTTTAAAAAAAATCGCTACAACTTTTTTATTTTCTAGCTTAATTGGTCTGAGTTTGCCAGTCTTGGTTAATTACTATCTTTCGCAGCTTCCTAATGCACATGGGCTGACAATAAGTAATGTGTTTGAAACTTATTTGGATGTTGAATATGGGCATCATGGATATAAGGCTGAAGTATACAAAAGAACATATACCGAGATGTATTCGGATTTTCCATACTTATGGTATGTTTTTGGAACTGGCCCTGGTAAGTTTGATAGCAGGGCATCGAATGTGTTGGCATATGACACATTGGCAAAAGAAGGAAAAAAGTTAACAGTTGTTCCCGCTTTTTCTTCTGATATGACAAAAAGATATTTGACTGATCTTTATACAAAGGAGATTAAGGAAACGGCCGGTAGTAGATCGGCAATTTTGTCATATCCCTTCGCAGGTTTAGTAAGTATAAAGGCTGAGTCAGGGCTTTTTGGATTATTGTTTTACATTAGTATCTGTATGTATATAAGTCTTCTTTTAATATATAAGGTATCCTTGAACCAAGGAAATATTTATAATAAAAGTTGTGTTGTTTTGAGTTTTATGTTTTTTTCCTTTCCTTTTTTACTTTTTATTGATAATTTCCAAGAACAACCACACTTTAGTTTTGTCTTGTTTTTACTAGCTGGGCTACTGTTGGCACAAGAAAAAAAACTTAAATATAAAGAGGTGGATGATGAATGATAAAATTGAGTTAAGTGTTCTTTGGCAGGCTATTTTACATGCTAAATATATAATCTTAAGTATAGTTATAGGGTTAACCTTAGTGTCTTGGATTTATGTTTTACAGTTGCATCCTAATCCAGTTTTGTACAAGGCTCAAGCCACTATTTCAATAGGACGGATTTTAAATGGACATAAAGCGGATGAGACACTTAACTATATGAATCTTTTTGATGTTTCGCGAGACTTGAAGATACTGATAAATTCAACAATGGACCTTAGAGCAGATGTCCCTACAAGATCTCAGTCTATTATTCAACTATCATATGTTGATGAAAATGTGAATATAGCAAAGCAAAAGGTTAAGGAAGGGATTGAATTTATATTAACACGTCATCAAGTAATTGAAGACTTATATACGAAGGAATTATATAAGGTTCAAAAAAGTGAAGTTGTTGGTGATATAAAAATAATCGATGTAACAAAAAAGTCAAAAAAATTACTTTTAGTCGTAACTGTATTCTTAATGTCTTTGTTCCTAAGTATGTTTAGTGTGATATATTTTACATTTTTACGGTCTGAACGTACAAAGAGTTTTTAGGATAAATAAGGGATGAAGTAGTTATAATAAAAAAAATATTTAAAGCTTTTTATGAAAAACAATTTTTCCCATCTTATTCTTATTTTTAGTGATATAGTTTCTATCTTTATCTCTATTTCCCTTGCCTTTGTTCTTCGTGTCAATTTTGATGAATATATTTCTATTCCATTTACGGGTGAATATACAATGTATATTTACAATTTTCCGGTTTATATAATTGTTCTTCTTAGCCTGTTCCAAGAAAAAATATATAAGAATAGGTATGATTTTTGGGAAGAAACACGCTTAATATTAAGAGCTTTGTTCATAGCGTTTTTATTTATATTAGCTATCTTAGCCTTGACTAAAACGATACATGAATATTCACGTATCGTTATACTCCTGTCTTTTTTAAGTATGGGTGTTTTAATTCCTGTTATAAAAAATATAACGAAAAAGTCTCTTTATAAATTAGGTTTATGGAAGCGTGCAGCAGAGGTCTGTGGAAATGACACTTATATACAAGAAGAAATATTTGGAAATCACTATTTAGGTTATGTTCATTCCAACCAGGCAGATGCCGAGACTATTTTTGTAGATACCAGAGGTATATCTACAGAAGAACTTCAAGAACGTCTTGATATGAGCTTGAAAGAGAAAAAAGAGGTTCTCTTTATTCCTCTTTTACAATCATATAATTTTGCCAATGCGCGCATCATTGAATTATCTAATGCACGAAAGAACTTGATTGTTTTAGAAAATGCTCTTTTGATAAAATCAAATGTTCTAATAAAAAAGATATCGGATGTTGTTTTGTCTATATTATTATTTCCTTTGTTAGTTTTATTATTTTTGGTAATTGTTGTTCTAATGAAAAAAGAAGAGCCTAAAGGCCGTATTTTTTTTAAGCAGAAGAGAATGGGGCACAATGCAGAAGAATTTGTCTGTTATAAATTTCGTTCTATGTATGAAAATGGAGATGAGATACTTGATGAGTATTTAAAAGACAATCCTGATGAGATTATTTGCTATGATAAATATCATAAGTATAAAGAGGATCCGCGGATAACAAAAATAGGGCGTATAATGAGAAAGACTTCCTTAGATGAAGTTCCTCAAATCATCAATGTACTTCGAGGTGAGATGAGTCTTATTGGACCGCGTCCCTATATGCCTAACGAGAAGAAAAAAATAGGTAAAGATATAGGAATGGTTTTAGGAGTTAAACCAGGTATTACAGGCCTTTGGCAGGTGAGTGGCCGGTCTGACCTTGATTTCCATTCACGAGTAGATATAGATGTCTGGTATACGCGTAACTGGAACTTGTGGCTTGATCTTGTTATCTTGGTGAAGACAATTAAAGTTGTTTTGTTTAGAACGGGTGCTCAGTAAAATGTCAAACAGGATTTTCTTGTCATCACCTCATATGAGCGGTAAAGAACTTAGCTATATTGAAAAAGTTTTTCAAAGCAATTACATCGCGCCACTTGGTGAGTATGTAGATAGGTTTGAGGATGAGGTCAAGAAATATACAGGGGCTAAGCATGCTTTGGCTCTCAGTAGTGCTACGGCGGCTATACATCTGGCACTTAGAGTCTTGGGAATCAAAGACGGGGATGAGGTGTTGGCTTCTACTTTTACCTTTGTCGGTTCTGTCAGTCCTATCTTGTATCAGGGGGCAACACCTGTTTTTCTTGATAGTGATGAGGGTACGTGGAACGTTTCAGCAAAACATTTAAACAAGTATCTCGTTGGATGTGAGAAGAAGCCTAAGGCTTTGATACTTACGCATCTGTATGGACAGTGTGCAGAGATAGATAAGATAGTAGATATCTGTAAGTTTCATGGGGTTTTTTTGATTGAAGATGCGGCTGAGTCTTTAGGTGCTACTTATAATGGTCAAGCTACAGGTACCTTTGGTGACCTTGGAGTTTATTCGTTTAATGGAAATAAGATACTTTCTACCTCAGGGGGAGGTATGTTAGTTTCTGATAATGAAGCCTACATTAAAAAAGCCATGTTTTACAGTACTCAGGCCCGAGAAGATGAAATCTTTTATGAGCATAAAGAGTTTGGATATAACTATAGGATGTCCAACGTCTTAGCAGCTATTGGTGTGGCTCAGATGGAAGTGCTTGAGGAGAGAGTTATAAAGAAGCGAGAGATATTTTCTTGGTATCAGGAGTTTTTATCAGGTATTGATGAGATCTCTTTTATGCCAGAATTTGAGGGTTCTCGGGGGAATAGATGGCTAACGACGTTAACCTTTGCTAAAACAGACTATACTAAGATTATGAATGCGCTAGAAAAGGTGAATGTTGAGTCACGTCCCTTATGGAAGCCTATGCATCTGCAGCCGCTTTTTAAAGATACCAAGAGTTATTTAGATGGTACAAGTGAAGCCTTGTTTAACAAGGGCTTGTGCCTTGCTAGCAGTACAACGATGACAAAAGATGATGTGAAGATGATATCAGATGTGATTAAAGGATGTTTAGACTAGATGAGGATTGATAAACGGGTTCAAAACTATCTTGTTATTGTTCTACTGAGTATACTTACTTTTTATTGGACTTTTTGGATCTTGCATCAGGAACCTGTTTGGGAAATCGTTTTTGCTGTTATTGCAGTACGTCTATTCGCTTCGACCTTTGTGTACAGAGATTATTCTTCAACATGGAGTAAGTCCTCACAAAAGACTTTTTTAATTAAAAGTCTTGTTTACCTTATAGCCTTTGTTATATATATGCCATTCTTTTATGGGGTGCTCCCTATCTCTTTTTTCATTAGTGAACTTTTTTCCTATCTTTTTTTGATTAACCTTCTTGTGTATAGTTATTATTATTTACAAAACAAGACCAGAGTGAACAAATATAAAACGGTTGTTATTTATGGGGCAGGTAAGGCAGGACTGAAGCTTGGAACTGAATTGAGTGATACAGAGTATAAGATCAAGTATTTTATAGATGATGACGAAAACTTACAAGGTCGAAGTATAGACAATGTAGAGATTATCTCAAAGGAAGAGCTTGCACTTAGGTTAGGTGGAGATAAACTGGACCTTCTAGTGATTGCCATGCCATCAGCAGCAACCTTACATGTTAAAGAGATCTATAATGGCTTATATGACTCATTTACAAAAATCCAAGTCTTGCCAAGCCTGCAAGAGATCTTTAGAAATAAGCCTTTTAGTACACAGTTAAAAGACATCTCAGTCGAAGAACTTTTAGCAAGGTACCCTAAGGATCTCGACAAAGAGAAGATAGCCTCTTTTATCCAAGGGAAAACTGTTTTAATAACAGGTGCGGGAGGAAGTATAGGTAGCGAACTTGTTCGAAAATGTATAGAGTTCAAGGCTAAGAAACTTATCTTGGTGGATAATAGTGAGTATAACCTGTATCAGATTGAGCAAGAGGTTCAAGGTAAGATTGATATGGTGCCCGTGATGCACAGTATAGTAAGTCAAAAACAAGTGGAGAAAACCTTTCAGACTTATAGACCTGATATAGTCATGCACGCGGCTGCTTATAAACATGTTCCTATGGTTGAAGACAATATTGAAGAAGGCATTTCTAATAATATACTTGGAACAAAGTATGTTATTGATGCGGCTATTAAGAATGAAGTACAGAAGTTTATTTTTATCAGTACAGACAAGGCAGTACGACCGACAAGTGTCATGGGCGCGACAAAACGTGTATGTGAATTATATGCTCAAAACGTGAAGTCTGAGAAGACAAGTATTGTATCGGTTCGATTTGGAAATGTACTTGGCAGTAGTGGTTCGGTTATTCCAAAGTTTAAGGCGCAAATTGAAAATGGGCATGATGTGACAGTAACACACCCTGACATGACACGCTATTTCATGTTGATACCTGAGGCTTGTGAACTTGTCTTACAAGCAGGTGCCATAGGCGAGGGTGGAGAGATCTTTATCTTGGATATGGGTGAGCCTATAAAGATTGTGGACTTAGCTAAAAAGATGATAAGCTTAAGCGGTAGAAATGATATTAATATAGTGTTCTCGGGTGTCAGGACAGGAGAAAAACTGTACGAAGAGCTTCTGATAAATAAAAATGATAAACACACACAGTATGATTCAATAACCGTTTCCTCTCCAACTACATATGATATCAACACTTTAAATGAAGATATAAATGTACTTCTCAGCACAGATAATCCTCTTGCCCAACTTAAGGCTATAGTCCCCGAATTTAATCATATGTCAAATTCATAGTTCATAACTAGATTTTATTTTGTTTTATATGGTTGTTTAATAATCTACTTTTTCTTAAGTTTTTAATATAATATTATTGTGATATATTCTTTTTATACCCTGCATTATATACTGCCTATTCAAAACCAGCGGAAGCGGTTTCTCGAAAGAGAAAAGTTTCTTCAAAAATAATTTAAGGAGTGTTACATGGGAAAAAGGTTTTTAGGGATAGTACTTGGCTTAATGATGAGTCTGCAGTTGTTTGCTTGTAATATTAACACAGCAAATATTGAGGAATTGAGTGAGTTAAAAGGCATTGGCACAAGCACGGCAATGAAGATTGTTGAGTATAGAAAAGATCATAAGTTTGAGAAGACTGAGGATTTGATGAAGATCAAGGGTATAGGTCAAAAGAAATATGACTCGATTAAAAAAGAGTTGAGTGTTTAAGTCTCTGGCTTCGGCCAGTTCTTTTTAAAGTCAACCTTGGTTTATTTTAAAAAGAAGAGCGAATAATGATACTGACGATAAAAGAAAGTATATGAAACTTCCTATATTACATATGATATGTGCTGCTATTTTAGTTGCACAAGCTCCACAACTTTTTCTTTTAAAAACTTATAAAGATGATATGAATGTTACTGGATGGGTGATGAGTGAGAAGTATGACGGGGTGCGCGCCTATTGGGATGGACAGAAGCTTATATCTCGAAGTGGGAAGGTGTTTAGTCCACCTGAACACTTTACCAAGGATTTTCCCTCTTTTGTACTTGATGGGGAATTATGGAGTAAAAGAGGGGAGTTTGAGAACATTGTATCTATTGTAAACTCTAAAGATGCTGGAAGTAGGTGGAATGTCTTGTCCTTTATGGTGTTTGAAGTTCCCGAACAAAAGGGAGATCTATTTCAAAGACTACAGGTCCTTGATAATTATTTAGAAAAAAGGCCCCATACAAAAATCAAGTTGATTAAACAGACAAGTATTACTAAGCACAATGAGGTTAAAAAATATTTTGAGAAGCTGACAAAAAAAGGAGCAGAAGGGATTGTTGTACGAAATCCTGCTTTGTCTTATTATGTCGGACGTAAAAAAGATGCCTTGAAGTATAAACTATTTTTAGATGCTGAGTGCAAGGTCGTCTCTATTATGGAAGGGCGTGGAAAGTATAAAAATAAGATGGGTACACTTGGATGTGATTTTAAAGGAAATATTATCAAAATAGGTTCAGGTTTTAGTGACAAGCAGAGAAATAGTCCTCCTTCACTAGGTTCTGTGATAAGTTTTAAATATTATGGATTAACCTCTCTAGGTAATCCAAAATATCCTGTTTTTTTACGAGCACGACAAGACACTAAACGGTAAGACCACACCTTTATAGATGGTTTAAGTAATAATTCTAAAATAAATACAAATTTTACTTGACAAATTAAACAATTTACCCTATAATTTCGCCCTCTTAAGCATCTGTTTAAGTCCAATATTGGGGTATCGCCAAGCGGTAAGGCACTAGTTTTTGGTACTGGTATTCGGGGGTTCGAATCCCTCTACCCCATCCACTTTTTAAGATTTTTAGTAAAAAATCTACGTGTCGCGGAATAGAGCAGTTCGGTAGCTCGTCGGGCTCATAACCCGAAGGTCATAGGTTCAAATCCTATTTCCGCAACCAATCTACAAACTTCTAAATCTAATCAAAGTTTGATAATTTTTTTAAGCAAATAACTTACACACTAAATGTCGCGGAATAGAGCAGCACGGTAGCTCGACGGGCTCATAACCCGTAGGTCATAGGTTCAAATCCTATTTCCGCAACCATAAGAAAAAGTTATAATACTCAAGCTAAATTTACCCCAAATTAATTCTTTAAGTTTCCCTAAAAGTACAACATAAGTACAACAAATTTAATTTATTTAACAATCTACGACATAAAAATATTTTTTGTGAAAGCAGTAAGTTTTTTAATTACTTCTTTTAATTTTAGTGATTTCTTTGGACTTAGGCAAACCATTTACTTATACATAGTTGAAACTTTTTATATTCTTTGGTATCTTCTTCTTTTAACCTTCTTGTAAAAGCTCACAAACATCTATCTCTAAAAGTTTTGCGATACTCATAAGATGAATGATATTAAAGTGCTTTTTGTGTGAATATATTTCTCCTGAGGCAATTATGCTTATTGATTTCATTCCTAATGCAACAGCCATTTCCATTTGTGTCAAACCCTTTTTTTTACGAGCTTTCGCTACATTTTTTCCAATCGCAATATATACCTTATCTTTTTCTTCAGTTGTCATATTCAGTTAATTATCCAGTCATATAAATTTACTCTAAGTTTAGACCGGTATCATTTTTTTGACAATCATATATAGAAAGTTTCCTATAGTATAAATAAGGAGCCAAATTTTGTTTAAAAATACTGTATATGAATATTTTAATAAAGGGAAAATAAATGAAAATAATCAGTAAGTTATTGCTTTCATCAGTTCTATTGTGTTCAAGCTCATTCTCCCAAGTCATTCCTGATAAAGCAATGGCAGAAGATAATCTTAATGGAACAATCGAATTTCAGTTCTTCGTTTCTAAAACTAGAAATGTAGATACTCAAGGTTTAAAGTCAAAAGTAGTTTTTCAAGGAGAGATGGAAGACTATTACACTTTTTATCAACCCCGAATGGAACAATCATCTAAATCAATGATTCGAGATAATGTTACTGAAGTTGGTTTAAAAACTGCTAGTGGCGGACTTCAAAACTCTATAGAAAAAGGTTTTGCAGGTTCGGATATAAATGGCTTTTTAGCATCAGCAGGAATAGGAGTAATAGTTTCTTCTGTCTTTAACACCTTTGATACAGATGACACCTACATAAGTATAGAAGATTTTTTTAATGCAGAAGGTACCCCAGTTACAAGAATCACAAAAATGATAGTTTCTGAAGATACTATAGATGAGGAAGAACTCGATTCTATCTTCGCTTCATCCGACGATCAAAGTTTTCATTATAGACAGGCATTTATTACAGAAATAACAGAAGAAAATCAACTATGAAAACTATCAAGTTTATATCGCTAATAGCCTTAGTCACTCTATCTTTTACAGGGTGTTCTAGTAAATCAACCTTAGTAGCAGGTCAGCCAATAGAAGAGTTTTCTGATTACTACAGCTTACCGAGTAAATCAGGCATATCAACTTTTACAAATGTAAAAGGCGAACCGCTAACTGATACAGACACAATAATAAAAATTTCTCATGTCGTAGAGGGTAAAGAAGCCGCTCCAGGGGAAATCGTTTATAACATGATAGATGATGTAATTGTAGAAGCTGAAAAAAGAAACTATAGATACTTTCAAATCATATACCCTCTGAATATATCCAACCTCAATGGATTTTTAATTGTTGACAAAATCTCTCTTAATGCCTACCTATCACCTCAAGGGTCTATGGTCGGTTATCACGGAAAAACTTCCTTAAAACAACAAACCTCTCAAACAGTTGTGGATATTCCTCTAACAATCTTTCAAGATAGTACATCAGAGATAATCTTTAGACTTGTAAAAGATGAAGAAGTAACTTTCGATTTAATAGTTTGGGATAGTAAACACCCTAGAAATTTATAAAAAATATTTAATTATAAAAGGAAAAAAAATGAAGAAACTAGTATTGATTTTAATAACGATTTTAGCAGTAGAGTTATCAGCAGAAACAGGTGTGCAAGAAGGTCTGAGAATCTTAAAAAATGCAAAAGAAATTTATCAGTATGATAGGAAAACTAAACTTTGTTCATTAGTAGAAGATAAAAATTCGGCTATAGATATGTGGGATTATAATTCAAAAGCAATGATAGACATAAGTTATGTGGGGTTAAAGGTTCAACATAGCTTAATAGAAATAAAAAATAGAAATGGAACATCTAGTAATGTGATGATTCATTACATTCTTGGTAATGGAATTACACAAATGTATATGGTTAATGATAAAGACTATTGTGATTTTACATTGTTTATGGAATTTAATAATTACATGAAAGATTATGGTAACCCAAACGAAGGAAGATAAAAAATAGAAAAATCACTTAACAAGGAAAAATCTAAATTCTTTTCTTTTTATTAGAATTTATCAACCAATAACGAAAACTGGACCCTATAACCTTACATCTTAGTTTAAAAGGTGTGAAATGTTGAAATTATATATAACGGATTTGGCTGCATATAATGCAGGGAAGTTGATAGGTTCATGGGTGGATACCACTATTGAACAAGAAGAATTCGATTCTAAAATAAAAGATATTTTAGATGAAGGTACAAGAGCTTGTAATGATACGATTCAACACGAAGAAGTATTTATTACAGACTGGGAATTTGAGAGCATTGAAATCTTCAAAATTAATGAGCATGATTCAATACCTGCCATAAAAAATATAATAGACCTTCTTTTGGAATCCGTTGAAGAACATCAATATAGGATTATAAAATTCTTGCTAGATAACTTTATAGTGAACTCAGTAGAAGAAGCAATTGAAAAAGTTGATGATGTAATCATTTATGAAAACATGGATATGAAACAAGTAGCTGAAGAATATTTAGAACTTGTGGATTTATCAGATGTTCCTGATTTGATTAAACATAATATCGACTTTCAAGGTATTGCGATAGATTTAGAAATGGATGGTACTTACTATCCTGAAGATGGAAATGTGTATCAGTTTCTAGGATAAAAGTATGTAGTGGCTGTTAATATTTTTTGGACCTTATAACTCTATAGAGTTTTATAAAAGGATTTTAAAGATGTACATAAGACCGTTGCAACAAACTAAAATTAAACAAATAAAAAAGCCGACGGGTTTTATTGTTTAATAAATATCCTTTGAGGATTTTATCTCCTAAAACTCTGCTGTTTTAAGTTATACAATGCTTATTACTGTAAAATGTATTTTTTAAATTATAGATTATATAAGGCTCTTAATGAACTTCAATGAAAAACTGGAAAATACTTTAAAACAAAACGATAAATTTTGCGATACAGAGGGAAACTTATTAAAGCAAAAAGTTAAATCCCTTGCTTTATCGTTTGATGAAGAACTTATAGTAGCACTACTGAACGACACAGATAGTAAAGAACATTTTTTTAAACAAGTTGGTGAAGCTACTATTTTTGATTATAGAAAGCTAATTGACTTCATAGATGATAAAAACTTTTTACTTGATAGCTACACAAAATTCTCTAATAAAATTGGGCTGACTATATCCGATAAGCATATAAAACAGATAGGTGATGTAGTTCTAACATTCCCTTTTAAGGATTGTACTTTAGAGGGTGGGCAAAGCCAAGAAAAGGACAATAGAAAAGAGATATTTTTTAATGAAACATTAGCCAAGGATGAAATTAGTAGATTACTTGATAAAAAAGTTATTTCAAATGCCACTAAATATTACTATGAAAACAATGAAGTAAAAGAAACAACAAGCTTTACTTTTACAAGAGACAAAGAGATAAACATAGAAAGAGACTTAGACGAAGACACTATAACAGACAATTTAATTATTAAAGGTAATAATCTTTTAGCACTACATAGTTTAAAATCAAATTTTGCTGGAAAAGTAAAGCTTATATATATTGACCCACCATACAATACAGGCAGTGATAGTTTTAAATATAATGATAGTTTTAATCATTCAACTTGGCTTACATTTATGAAAAATAGATTAGAAGTAGCAAAAGAACTATTAACAGAAGATGGTGTTATATTTGTTCAGTGTGATGATAATGAACAAGCTTATTTAAAAGTCTTAATGGATGATATTTTTCATATTGATAATTTTATCAACTTAATTACTGTAAAAACTAAAATTGGTGGAGTTTCAGGTAGTAGTGAGGGGAAAAGTCTCAAGGATAGCACAGAGTTTATAAATATTTTTGTAAAAAATAAAGATGAAGTGTATTTTAATCCAATATTTAAATCAACTCCCTTATATGACTATATTACTGCTTATAAAGAAGAAGGTAAAAGTTGGAAATATACATCTGTGATAACAAAATTAGAAGGCAAAAAACAAATCAAAAAAACAGATGATTATACTTTATATGCCTATGAAGTATTTGAATCTAAATCAATCAAGGAATTTTCAAAAGAGAATGGCATGTCAGAAGAAGATGTCTATATGCAGTTTAATGATAAAATATTTAGAACGACAAATGCCCAATCGAGTGTAAGACAAACTGTTATAAATGAAACAGAAAAATTTAATGAGCCAATTCTAAGTATTGAGTATATTCCAAAAAAAGGAAAGAACAAGGGTCTGAAAACCGAGATATTGTATAAAGATACACAAAGAAATATGCTTATGTTCTTGTCTGATATGGTTATTGAAATAGATGGTGTAAAAAATTATAAAGAGAAACTAAATACACTATGGGATGATATTGAATATAATAATCTTTCAAAAGAGGGAGGTGTTGATTTCCCGAATGGTAAAAAACCAGAAAAGCTTTTAAAAAGAGTTATAGAGCTTACAACATCAAGTAAAGATATTGTATTAGATTTTCATTTAGGAAGTGGAGCCACTTGTGGTGTTGCTCATAAAATGGATAGGCAATATATAGGTATTGAGCAAATGGAATATATAAAAGAAATAACTATTCCAAGATTACAAAATACAATTAATAATGACCAATCAGGGATTAGTCAAAATGTTGATTGGCAAGGTGGTGGAGAGTTTATTTATTTTGAATTAGATAAATATAATCAAAAATTTATAGATGATTTATCAGTAGCTACTGATAAAAATATTTTAGATATATATAACGATATATGTGAAAAAGGCTTTTTAAATTATGATGTTGAACTTAAAAAAATTGAAGAACATTTTGAAGAGTTCAAGGCATTTAGTTTAGAAGATAAAAAAGAGTTTTTAATATCTATGCTTAATAAAAATATGCTTTATAAGAATTTGACTGAAATAGATGATACCGCTTTTAAAATAGATGATAAAGTAAAAGCACTTAATAAAGATTTTTATAATACTGATGAAGTGTAATATATGAGTTTTTTATTTGATAGTATAAAGAGTGAGTTTGGTAGGGAATTAAGAAAGAATAAAAACTATCCCTATGTAAATGACAATCTAAACCCTAAATTAGAGTTAAGAGAGTATCAAAAAGAAGCTTTTAATAGGTTCTATCTATATTATGAAAATGATGATGTAGAAGAATATACTAAGCCTAATGACAATATACATTTATGCTTTAATATGGCTACGGGAAGTGGTAAAACAGTTATTATGAGTGGTCTAATTTTATATCTTTATGAGCAGGGATATAGAAACTTTTTATTTTTTGTTAATCGCGGGCAGATTATAGAAAAAACTAAAGATAATTTTGTCAATAGTAGTTCAAGTAAATACCTCTTTAATGATAGGATAATGATTGATAATAAAGAGGTTAAAATAAAAGCAGTTGATAACTTCTCTTATAGCAGTAATGATGATATTAATATATGTTTTACTACTATTCAAGGTCTATTTAGTGATATTCACAATGAGAAAGAAAACTCTATCACTATTGGAGATTTTGAAGACAAGAAGATAGCTTTAATAGCTGATGAAGCACATCACATAAATGCTTCTACTAAAAAGAAGAAAAAACAGCTTGATATATTTGATGATGTAGAAGAAAGTGCTACTTGGGAAAATACAGTAGAGAAAATATTTAAAGCTCATAAAGACAATATGCTTTTAGAATTTACAGCTACATTAGAGTTAGAGAATAAGAATGTAAAAGAAAAATATCTCGATAAGATAATTTATAAGTATGATTTAAAGGACTTTGTTCAAGACAAATATAGTAAAAAAATAGATTTGCTCAAAAGTGATACAACTAAAAAACAGAGAATTTTACAAGCACTATTAACTTCAATCTATAGAGAAGAGATAGCTAATAAATACGGCTTGAATATTAAGCCCGTAGTATTATTTAAATCTTCAAAAATAGCAGAAAGTAAAGAGAACCAAGAAGAGTTTCATTTAGACTTAGAAAAGCTTAGTAAAACTGAGCTTGAAGAGATTAGAGATACTACAAATATAAAGATATTAAAAAAGATTTTTGAATATTTTGATGAGAACAATATTAGCTTAGATACGATTTGTGAAAAACTTAGAATAGCATTTCATAGTAATAGGTGTTTAAGCACAAATAATGACAGCGATTTAGAACAAAATCAAAAACTTCTTAATTCACTTGAAGATAAGAGTAATTCTATACGAGCTATATTTACAGTTGATAAGCTAAATGAAGGATGGGATGTATTAAACCTTTACGATATTGTTAGACTATACGAAGGACAAAATACTGGTGGTTCAAATAGTGGAAAAGTAGGTAAGAAAACTATTAGTGAGGCTCAATTAGTGGGTCGTGGTGCGAGATATTGTCCTTTTAGGTTAGATGAATATCAAGAACTGTTTAAACGAAAGTATGATGATGATATTACTAATGAGTTGAGAGTATTAGAAGAACTTTATTTTCATAGTGAAAATGAGAGTAGATACATTAGTGAAATTAAAAAGGCTCTCGTGGAACAAGGGCTAATCGAGGAAGATGATAAAGCACCGATTGAATTTGAAATAAAATTAAAAAAAGAATTTAATAATGTTGGCTTTTTATATAAAAAAATATTTTTAAATGATAAAAAGAAAAAGAGCTATAGATATGTAAAAAACTTGTCAGATTTTGGTGTAGCTAAGTCTAACTTTGTGTATGAACTGAAGACAGGAAAAGGTTCTTTAATAGATGTCTTTGATAAGGATAATGCAGAAGAAGAGAGTAAGTTAAAAACAAAAGATACAAACCTAGTTGATTTTATTGAAACCAACATAATTAAAAATGCAATTTTACAAAACTACTTTTTTACACTTTCTAATTTATTACAGTATTTACCAAATTTAAAATCAATAGATGACTTCATTCAACAAAAAGAATATCTTAAACAGTTCAATATAGATGTTCATGGCGAAGAAAATGCTATTGAAAACATATCAGCAAAAGAAAAGTTAAACATTACATTGTCATTTTTAGAAGTACTTGAAAATGAAATGAAAAGTAATATCATTCAGTACGAGGGAACCAAAGTATTTAAACCGCATAAGTTTAGTGAGGTCTTTAGAAATAAAACTTTATTAGTACCCAAAGACAAAGAAAAAGGAATAATCGTTAATAGTGATGATTGGTTCGCATTTGAAAAGTTTTATGGAACGAGTGAAGAAGAACATTTAATAGAGCTTATTGGAAAAATGATAGATGATATTAAAACAAAATATAATGAAGATGAAATCTATCTTATAAGAAATGAACGACACTTTAAGATATATAATTTTGAAGATGGAAGAGCCTTTGAACCTGACTTTGTATTATTTACTCAACATACAACGGATAACTTGCATTTTCAAATATTTATAGAACCAAAAGGGAACCATCTAAAATTAAAAGATAAATGGAAAGATGACTTCTTATCTGAAATAAAAGATACTGTTAAGGGCACAATAGTTGAATTTGAAAATGAGAAGTATAAAATCTTAGGTCTTAAATTTTATGAAAAAGCTAACGAAAATGCATTTAAAGAAGAATTAATTGATGAGCTAAATATATAGAAATATAGATACAGCTCACAACTACTTACCCTGCTAGATTAACTTCAATAAAACAATCATTCTTAGTGTGAATTTTTGCCTTGCAAAAAGAGAGACCGAAGGTCTTTAAATTATGTAAGTGTAAAAGTACACTAGTTCCCTTGAAAAGGGTGATTGTGTAACTCTTTATGGAATATACAAGAAAATTAATAAATCAAAATTTTTTTTTAGCTTTGAGCTGTTAAGTCAAAGTCATGCCTATAACATCTTACATGCACTCTAAGTGCATTAATTTTGTTAAGGAAGTGAAAAGATGAAAAATAAAAAGAAAGGAGATTAAGTCTCACTCAAACAATAAAAAAGCCAGTAATTAAAATTTTAAATTGCAGGGGATAGACTAAATGCCAATTAGGACTATCTCTGTTAATCCACCAATATCAAACTGCCAATTTGATAAGTAGGGTTAACCCATGCGGCTATATACATAGAAATATGTTTGTGTAGCTGAAGTGAGGGCTGTTCTCTGAAATGAGAGCTTCTACTCGATACAGTTTATGAAAATGGGCGACTAGGAAATAATCTCAAACAGCAAAAGATTTGAGGTTCGTTATATTTGAAGTGGTGTAAAAAAAATCCACCTTAAGGAGCCGTGATGAAAATACGGAACTTATGCAAGACGGGGAAGGGATAGTAAGAAATTATGAATCCTGAATAGCTCAACCCGATTAAGGTCTTAGAAAATGCTCTAAGCTAAAGCTACTGATTATGAAAGTGGCAATCTTGTAATATCTTATATGTTTAAAAAACCTAAGTGATACGAAGCTATACTAGCCATAGAAATCCATTTTTGATGGGGAGTAATACGGAACTTGTATATTCTGCCGTTAGAGCAGTATAGTGGATCGAGGACTAAGTAAGATTGAACAGACAAATATAACTAACTAGGCAAGGTCGTAGCGAAACATTTACTATGTTGTCGCCGATTGAGAGGTTGACTGATAGAGTTTGAAAGTTTTTGCAGGGGTGTTGTGAAAACTTGAATGTGTGTAGATTTGGCGATCTACATAAAAAGCACTACTCAAAAGGTCATGTGAGGCAATTTAGAATTTAATGGGTTTGGCAATCCACTGAAATATTATAATTAATATTTTGGTGGGTTGCTAGATTGCCGAGAGGTTTGTAAACTCCAAGAGATTGTGCATTAAAAATATTTTAATGGTTACGGTTTACATTTGGTAGTCAAGTTCTTTTAGAACTTCCTTTTCATCAAGGAGGTTTAAATGAAAAAAGAAGAAACATTAAAGGGATTTCTAAGACAGCTTATCGCTCATATTGGAAGTGGCTATACAAATATCTTAATTGTACACATTCCAAAAAAGAAAGAGTATAAAAGAGATAGGGTCTTAACAAAAATAAGATTGAACTACAAAACCGTAACAACTCGCTCTCAAAGATATTATGCAAAGAAAAAAGGCTTTGCAAACTTTCAAGCTATCTCATATATGAATATGGTGGTTATTTTACATACTAAGGGCTTAATAAAAGACGAAATAGATGTTAGTAATGGTTTTATGTGCTTTGAGAAGAAAAGCTCTTTAAAGCTAAATATAAGCGACTATTTAAAACTGGTGATATTTAGAGATGAACGAAACAAAATTACGGTTAGATTAGATAAAGAAATATTTAGAGATTTTAAAAGTGAATTTGACCTTGCATACAAGAAAAAGTCAGGATTCTTATATAATAAATTATTGAGTAGATTAAGTCATTTACCACCTTATAGAGGACTTCAACTTCAAAAGATATTGATATTGAAATATCTTAAGCAGAAAAATAAGGAGAATGGGGTTAAGTGGGATATTCCTTACAAGGTTTAAAAATCATAGAAAAGAGCAAGATTTAATTACCATCAATGTTAGAGAAGATATAATAGCTTAAACTTGGAAATAAATTAAATTAAAACAAAATCTAGGAACGATATATGGCGAAAGCGGAATTTTATGAAATTGCAATTAGAGATAAAAAAGAAGATTTGTTAACAAAACGAGATATTATTAATGTATTAAAAGAGATATTAAAAAAACTTCCTGAGAATGACTTACTTTGTTCCAATAGAACATGTTTAGCAATACTATCAGACTACATAGAGAATGATGATTCCATAACTTTTGATTTTTCAAAGCTAACCAACGAGGTTATTAATAGTACAATTATTTCAAAGCCTCTTGACAGTATAGATACATTTGAGGAATTTAATAATATGGAGTCTGATAAGGCATTACCAACTCCTGAAGAAACGGATTTTATTTTAAAACTCACATCTGAATATGAAGATGAAGAGTTAGTGAAAAAATTTATCAAAAGTGAAATAGGTTATTTTACAATATATAAAATTCTCAGAGAAAATCAAGGGATTGTAAAAGACTCTGAATTGAAATCATTTTGTGATAAAACAATCCAAAGAATGAAAAAAGAAAAGATTTTTTTCAATATAGTAAAATATAAACATAGTTATGTATTGATGTTTCAAAAAGCAGTACATGGATTCGAAGTGGAACATTTACATGAATATTTAAACTCCCATTTATTATTGAATGAAGATTTCAAAATACATTTTAAAAAGATATATGATATCTCTTTTATGGATGCTCTACAGAGTTCAGATATAAAAAGTTTTAAGTTTTCATATAAAGCGGAATCAAAAAACAATTTATTAGATGATGATTTTGCGACACCTTTGTATTTATTAACACAAATGCTAGGCTCAAATGTGACTGTAAGTGTAAATAATGATAAACATTTATTAGATAACAAAAAGTTATTGAAATTTTTTGAATTGGCAAATGAAGCTGGGATGTTAGAAATGTGTAAAATTAAAAAAGATGGTACTTCAAAAGAAATTAAATCAACTGATAATGGGCTAGAATTAAATTATACAACCAAACATAAAATAGATACAATTAATAAAGCAAATGATTTTTTTGAGCAGGCATTTTTGGACAAAGAAGAAATTCTAAATGATAGGATAATCTAAAATGAAAGACTTTATAGTAATTACATTTGAACTTATGGACAAGATGATGTTTTCACCTCTTGTATTATTAGGATTGTTAATTACTTCTCTATCATTGATCTTAACTCTTAAAAGTAGTGATAATGGAAATATCCAAAAATTTACGAGACACAAAAATATTCAAATATTTGTGGATAAAATATTTTATACAGCTGGAACTTTAGTATTATTATTCTTTATATCGTTGTTAGTAAAATATTTTGGTTTAGGATTTCCTGTTTTATTATCCTTAGTCATATCGATTGTTTATATTCTTGGATTGTCTTTTGTAGCTTATAACTTGTTTATAATTATATATGTACTCCATGTCGTTGTAAAAACTTCCTTGAAGGATGATAAATAAATGAATCATTCTTTAAAAAAGCTATAGAGATACTTAGATGAAAAATTTTTATAGTTTTGAAGATGAACAGAATATACCAGTAGAAAAAAGGTTTCAACATTATCAAGAAAAACTAAAAGCTGAAATTAAATCTAGACCTAATAAAAAAGAAATAAATGAAAAAATAATTTTTTCGGAAGGGGCAACTTTCTTTATAGACTCATATATGACCACTGAAGAACATAATAAACTTGAACAAGAACTGGGAAAAGACGGGATATGGTTTCATCCGCTTTGTAGTAATAGTGAAATAAAGCGAATACTAAATCCACAAACAAGTAGTGATATTTTACTTAAAAAACGAGCTGAATATATTGTAGACCGTACACGAACAAGAAGGGTATTCAAAAAAAGAAAAGAGATATATGAATGTAATGAAAAAGTATGGTCTTTAACAGATTACTATAATAGAGATAAGCACTTTAGTAAATATCTTAATAAGTTAAAACCTTATGTGAAAAAACGATGTAAGCTAGTTGAAGCAGGTTTTGTATTTATGACTGAGCCTAACGGGAGATGTGAGAAAACAGACTTCGGTAATATTATTTATTTGTCAGAATCGCTTTCTTATTTTTTACAATTTATGAACTTATCAATGTTGACTTTTCAAGGAGAAAATATAGGAATAGGGACAAGAGAATCTTTACTTATTGGATTACGAGTAATGTTAGGGGTAGAAGCATTAGACTTTGATTTAGACCCAAGATATGACACCTTACCTGAAGATGTGATACAAGCTAATAATGATTTAGTGAATTATCAACTTATGTTTATTGTTGGACACGAGTATGCTCATCATTCATTAGGTCATTTAAATAACTCAAAATGTGTAGATATCGCTTCAACTGATAATGTCACAAAGGAAAAACATATTCAAAAGGTTTATAATTATTCTCAAAAACAAGAATTTGAGGCAGATTTTTTTTCCTTTAAAAATGCAAAATTAAATAAAGACGAAAAAACAGAAATGCTGAATGGAGCATTTCTGTTTTTCATATATATAGACATTTACAATTATGTTCGTAGTTATATATTTCCAAGTAGCTTAGACAAGAAAACTCACCCTGAACCGTTAGATAGACTTTGGAAACTAAGGCGAAATATAAAAAAGAGTATAGGATATTCTAAAAAAGAATTAGAGCTTTTTATAGAAGATGCTCAAGAATATAAAGACATTTTACGAAAAGACAAACTACCATATAACCCTGAACTATTTGAATCGTATGGCTCAATATATTTATCAGGGTATAAAACTAAAAGAATGATAGATAGGATAGACTTTTAGTCGTTTTTATTTTCTAAACTAGTGAAATTTTTGTCGTAAAAATTATTAGGTTTGCTCTTCTTCTCTCTTTAAAAATTCTATAAATCTATATAGGTATTTAAATGATTTTAAGAATTGAGTTTCAAGAAAATATTAAAATTTTGGCATTAAAATAGTGTTGGCTTTTCACTTTACATTTTTAACAATTATATGATTTTTTTATTTCTGTATTTTAAATATTTATTTATCTTTTTTGAATTTTCATTAAACTGTCTCCTTTTTTGTACCTATATTTTATCCTCAATTAAAAGAATAATCTTATTTTTTTGTCATAAATATAAAGAGTTTAAAAATTTAATTTATTTCATCATAATAAGTATATATAATTACTTATAGTTTTTTTTAATTAGATAAGCAAACTAAAAATAAATATGTAAGGCAGATATAATGGAACTAAATGGATTGAAAAACCTTTATAAAAGTATGAAAAATCAAAGTATTGATCGATGTAGGTTTGAATATGTAAATGGAAAAGGAAAGTTTGATGTTTTTTTCTTTATAGATGAAAATCCATTTATTCTATTATTTGGAGCTAAAGGTGCTAATTTTAGTTTTGAAATTGAGGTGAAAAATGGCTTTATTATAAAACCTGAATTTGAAGAAGAAATTTATTACAAATTAATAGAGTTTTTAGGTGTCAAGTCTAATAAAGGCAACCCTTTTAAACCATTTAACTTTTTCTTAGATTTTAATAATAAGATACCGAGCACTATCAATGCCTCAAACAAGGCAAAGCCACACGAAACTATTGTTTATAGGAAAGATGTTGAAGAAGCTAAGAAAATTTATTTTCTACAATGGCGGAATAATAACACTAGTGGAGATAATGTTTCAAAAGATAATTTAGAAAAAACAAAGAAGCTTCTAAGTGTTAAAGCATATGAAAGATGTAAGTCTAAAAATATAAGTAGCTGCTGGACTGATATTGAAGAAAAAGCAAAAGAATTTTATATGCCTGCTTAAATATCTCTAACTCGACTTTTTATTATTAGGTATATATATACTATGATATATCTCTTATTTATCCATCTTTTTTAGAGGTCGTTCTGACAAATTTTTAAAATCGTATTTATGTATGAATATTATTTGTGTTCGGGATGAGAAAGTTCACTTTCTCCATAGAAGAAGCGAATTAATTGTTTTTATCATATATGGCAGGTTTTAATAAGGTCTTTATATCTGCCGAAAATTTGACAGAACTGCCCTGTAAAAAACAGGCAGTTCGTTGATGATTTTTGAAATTATACTTAAAAATCACATGCTATCAACAAGACGATACACCTTATCTTGTCTATAAATTTCTTTTACTAACATAACCGCTAAGGCACCCTACAATACCTAATATGGGCTTCCCCATTGTCAATTGAACCACTTCCTAGCCTCAGACAATATAATTTCGGTCTCTTTTCAAACTCTATAGTGATGACTATATTTTTCAATCCATATCTAAAAGACTTAGGAAGGGTTTGACTCATTACATATGTAATGGAAACTTTTTTTGCTGTTTGTGAGGAAAGGTGTTTAACAATAATAATGGTGGTCTAATAATTTCGTTTAACTGTAGAGTAGAAATTATTAGAAATGTTTTCCTCTAGCTCTTCTAAAAAGTTTCAAAAAAAGCTTTATGAAATAATTATATAAAGTTTTTTAAAAATAATCTTATTTTATTTAACTGTTTGCCTTTTATAATTTAGATTGCTTCTTCCATAGTTTTTTCACATCTATCAATCCATTATCAGGGGCTAGCTTCGCATATCTCATTGTTGATTCAATTTTTTCATGGTCCATTAGTTTTTTTACTGTAAAAATTGGTACAGAGTCTTGTACTAAAAGGCTTCCAAAGGTATGACGAAGCGAATGAAATACAACTTTATCTAAAGCCTTTGATTCAATTCCAAAATTAAATAGGCTATTTAACACATTTACAAAAGGTCTTGGAATCGTTGATAGTTTATTTCCATTTTTTCCTTGTAATATATAACTATTTCTATTTTCGGAAAAGCTTTTATTATGTAAATATTCTAATATTTCTTCATCAGCAAGTATTCCTTGAAAATATTTTTTTCTTTTGAAGTTATAAAGCTGTATAACACCCGTTTTAAAATTGATATCTTTATATTTGATATGAAATAAAGTTTCTTTTCTTGCCCCTGTATTTAAAGCTAAAATTCCTAATGTGTATATAGTATCAGTAGAAAAGTTTTTTTGTCCATTATCATAGTTACTAAGAGCATTTAAAAGCCTATCTACTTCTTCGTGAGACAAAAACCTTGTTCTAGTATTATCTTCAACATCTATCTCAACTCCTTCAAATACATTTATGCCGTAATAATATTTTTTTTTAATGGCATGATTAACTATAGCTCGGCATAAATCAAATAACTTTTTTATAGTAGAGTCTTTTAATACTTCTGCTCTCATACTTAAAATTAAACTTTGTATCTCTTTAGGAACTATATTTCTAGCTTCTTTATCTGCCCATCTTAGATTAATAACTTTTTTATATTTGCTTTTGTCTTTTAATACTGACTTCCCTTCAATCTCTTTATCATCAAAATACTTCATCGCTAATTCATTTAATGTTTTGGTTGAAGCTTGAAGTTGACTAGGTTCTCTTTTTTTAATTTTAATTTTCACATCATTTAGTTCAGTTAGAGCCTTTGTCTTTGTCATACCTTCAGATTTTTTACCGATAACTTTTCTTTTTATTTTTTGTTGTTCATCTCTATAAGAAATTGCATAACTTTCATCACCATTTTCTAAAGAATTTATATAAATTCCTGAATACTTTCCACCAATTTTTTTATATCTGCTCATTTTGAAATCCTTTCTAAGACACGAAAACTTTAACTATTTCATGCCCCCAATTTTAAAAATATTATTAAAAACTTAACTACCAATTACTGTTAAAAAACATCCCAATACATCATGTTCATCTAGTTGATTCCATACTGCTTCTTCCAAGTTTCTTATATCAATCATAGTCTTTTTCAAACTCGGATTGCATTTAATACAATGCTCTAAAGTTAATTCAGTTGACATATCAAATATAGTAGAAACAATTTGCTCTTTAGAGATAACAACCATATAGCGAAAAGACACCTCTTCTATAGTTCCTTCTTCATTTATAGATACAGTATCAACTTCTACACCCTCGCAATATAAATCAACATTTATGGAATCTTCTATTTTATTTTGAACTAATACCTTCATAAAAGTTAATTTTCTATTGACTACTGACATCAAATTTGTTTCATTTAGTTTTATTAATAAACCATCAATTTTATTATTTTGTACATTTTTCATATTTATCCTTATTATTTAAAATTTTTATTTTATGTTACGAATAGTCTTTCACTATCTACAATTAAATCAACTCCTTTCACTTTTGGTATAGACATATACCAAAAAGATAATTTGAGTTTATCTGAAGAAAAATAAAAGGTAGCTTAATCTACCAATAAAGTTGGAATATTTATCTACCAATATTGATTTAATTGTTTTTGTGTAATAATAATCTTATGGAAAATTTAGAAGACATAAAAATAAGAAATATAAATCTACTCAGTAATTTAATAGTGAAACTTAAGATTAATATCTCAATAGAAGAGTTGTTAAAAGGTTTCACATCAATTTATATTCAAGAAGAAAAACATGATGATAAATATAAGAGGTTAAGGTTACTAGGAGCTAAAATAATTTCTTCGGAAAATAAGAAGACAAAGAATGTTCAACTGTACAGCTTGAAAAAAACTTATTTAAAAAAAATATCACTAGAACAAATAGAAGAAATTAAATTAAATATTTTAATCTGTATTGAATTGTTTAAAGAGCTACAGCTTTTAAAAGAAATTAAAAAGACTGAAGAAATATTTGATAATAAAGGTTATGAGTCATGTATTAACAGTCCTTTTTATTTTCTTTCTGAATAATTTTGATTATAAATTTTAGGAGTTGAAAATATCTATTATTATTTAAAATACAACAAAAGTACAACAAAAAAGAAAAAAATATTTTTATGAGTAAACCTTCCTAGTATGCCTTAAAATAAAATAAATCAGCATTTTATGGAAAATAAACCTTTAGAACCCCCGTAAAATAGGTATGAGGTTGAGTATTAATATATATTAGGCTTGAATAGACTTGTTTTAAGTTTTTATGGATGTAGTTCTCATAACCCGAAGGTCATAGGTTCAAATCCTATTTCCGCAACCAAGAAAAATCACTACTTCTAAATCTCATCATAGACTGATTATTTTTTTAAGCAAACAAACAACTTATACACTCAAATGTCGCGGAATAGAGCAGTTCGGTAGCTCGTCGGGCTCATAACCCGAAGGTCATAGGTTCAAATCCTATTTCCGCAACCAATCCTCATTTTTTTATAATCAACCAATGATAATCTATTAACAAGACATTATTCGAACAAATCTTTATGTTTAACTTACTGTTCTAAGTAGGTACGTTTGCCTCTTATATCTCCAAATAAGATGACATCTCTCAACAGTACACTTTTTGCCAGACCTTCTTCATCAAAGATAACGTGCAGCTCACCTTCTTTACTTTGAAAGATATCTTGATGCAAGATGATAGTCAGTAGCCTGCCCTCTTTATTGGACATGATTCTTTGGAGCTTTTGACGTTTTTTACCTTGAGGGACCTCTATATCGATAATACAGTTTGGTGTTTTCGAACCGATGGCTGAGAGCTCTTTCGTATCACCTTCTTTTAGTGTTGGAAAGATTTTTTTGGTATTGAAAAACAGAGATAAAAGGTCATTGTCTGTATAAAACCTAAAGTCTCTCTCTTCAAAGTCAAAGTTTTGCGTGGCTACTTTGATATTTTTCATCTTCTTGATATCAAAATAGTTTTTGCTTCCATAATGTTCGGTGGATTTATGGGCAAAGACACTTTCTTTGTCATGATCAAATAAAAAGACATTGACCTTGGTATAACGGTCTGTCTGTCTAAACTTTACAAAGGCGTCAGGACGAAGGTTGCCATTAACTATCTTACCTTGAGAGATATAACTTTCTTCTCTGTTTTGAGAAAGCACGGCAGACATGCCTGTAGTCCAAGCATGTACCAAGATAGTATAATTATCTTCTTCTTGGGTATAGGTGATCTCAGCCTTTCCTATCTTACCGATAATACCAAAACTGACATCATAACCGGCCTTGATTTGCTGAGCAAATACGGGACTTATTAATAGGATTAACAAAGGTATAAATTTATTCATATTTATATTATACAGATAATTTCTACGATTAGACTGTTTTTTCGTTAAAATATCTACTTCGTGTTGGCCTAGGACATGCGTATGAGACTAAGTCTACTAAAAGAGAGAAAAAAATGAAAAAAGTATTAGTGTTATTAAGTCTATGTGTTATAGCCTGGAGTGAACCACTGTGGATAACTAATCCAACTTATAATGGAAAATATATCGCGACTGTTGGCATAGCAGAAGCACATTTCCCTAAACACGTCCAAGAAAGAGTGGCCCTTGTGCGAGCCAAGGCTAAACTCTCAGATATGCAAAGCCTGTATATAAAAGAGAATGAAAAAGGGGCTGAAAATGTAAATCCTTCTAAGTCTGAACTGGACAACAGTACGGCATCAAAGGTAGAAATCAAAGACAAGTATATTGATGAAGAAGGTAACTTATATCTTTGGGTGATTACTTATTAAGTTAAGTACCAACCATAAGTAAATCTTGATTTCCTTAATGAGGGTAACGAAAATTCATATCGCAGTGTCTCGGCTAATTATGATTTCTAAGACAAATCTATCTTTCATATTTCTAAGTTAGACTTGGAAATATATATCCTCTTCATTCTCTCCACATAAATTTTTCTTATTTCTCGAACATCAAAAAAAAGGAATTAGTTTGAAGCAAGAGACTTTCTGTTATGTAAGGGTCAAGAGCATATGCAATTTTTAAGTATTGAGGGCTCTTTAGAAGCACATGATATTCTCGCTGAACTTGTTTGCCAAATTACTAAAATCAATGAAAGTACAGCGAGAGAGGTTATACATATATTAGCAGGTAGACTTCAGGCACTTATAAATTAAGAGGCTTTGCTATAATTTTAGCAAGAAGTCTAAAGGATGATCATGGTAAACGTTGCCGCTATACAGATGAAAATGAGTTCGCACAAGTCTAGCAACATTGCAAAGGCAGATAAGATGATTATCGAGGCTGCTTCGCAAGGTGCCCAAATCATTTTATTACCTGAACTGTTTGAAGGCCTGTATTTTTGTAAAGATATGGATAAAGAATACTTTTCATGGGCACAAGAGAGAGAAAATCATCCTATGTTAAAACATTATTCGGCACTCTCAAGAGAGCTTAAAATAGTCCTTTTAGTGAGCTATTTTGAAAAAGCCGGTGATGCATATTATAACTCTCTAGTTGTTATTGATGCAGATGGGAACATTTTAGATAATTACAGAAAAACACATATACCTGATGGTCCTGGGTATGAAGAGAAGTTTTATTTTAAACCTGGAGACACAGGCTTTCAGGTTTATGAGACGGCTTATGGAAAGATTGGTGCAGGTATCTGCTGGGATCAGTGGTTTCCAGAGACTGCACGTTCTTTGGCACTCTTTGGAGCAGAGCTAATCTTTTACCCTACTGCCATTGGCTCTGAGCCTGAGATAGACGTGGATTCTAAAGATCATTGGCAACGTGTTCAGATGGGTCATGCTGCAGCTAATATAACACCTGTTATTGCCGCAAATCGTATTGGTGTAGAAGACGGGAAGTCATGCTCTTTAACCTTTTACGGCTCATCTTTTATGACCGATCATACTGGAGCAAAGATCTCTGAGGCTTCACGAGATAAGGAGGAGATCTTATACGCCAGTTATGACCTAGATGAAAACAGAAAGTTACGCGAATATTGGGCATTGTTTCAAGACAGACGACCTGAGTGCTATAAAGCTTTAGTCTCTAATGCATAGCTTAAGTAGTCAGTTTCAAACCTTATTATCAAAAAAAATCAATAATGGAACCTTATTTGCTTTTTTAAAGAAAATAAGGAAGAAATATGGAAATTATCTTACAGAATAATATGATTATTGTTCGTACTGGCTTTGAGATTCTTAAGTCTCCTTGGATGGACGAATTTTTAAACTGCCACTCTCAAGATATGCTTTTTCTACCGAAGTCAGTCCTAGTTTTCTCAAACAGCTCCCTCTTAATAGAAAAAGAGGAGTTTATCTACGCACTATGTGAGTATTATACAAAAGATGAAGAGACGGATAATGACTTTTATCTACGCTCCGTACTACGTTATATGAAGTATCCTATTAAAATCGAACTTCTTGAGCAAGAACAAGCTGAGAAGATAGAGGTGCGTCTTCAAGCTAGAAGCAGCTCTGAGGTGCATGTCAAGCTCGATCATCCAAATCGTTGGGTAATGTCTTATCTGAAGTCTCAACTTGATCTGTATGTTGTCCAAGAGGGGATGATGAACCTCTTTTTAGAACTTCCGGATAATAAATCAAAAAGTCGTTTAGAACGTGCGCTTAATAAGCGGCATATCTTGCATTATGAGATACAGTATACGTATGACGCTTACTTTATGCAAAACCTCTATTCTGAGTTTGGACAGTTTGAATATGAAGACCATACAGATGATGAGATTGATGAGATGCTACATTACTATACGGTACTGGAATGTCCGGTAGGCTCTTCACAAGATGCACTAAAGCGCTCGTATAAAAAATTAGTAAAAGTGTATCACCCTGATAAGGTACATTGCGAAAATCCGGACACTGTTAATCACTACACCCAAAAGTTTCAACTTCTGCAAGAAGCCTATCAAGCTCTGCGTATTGTTTCATAGTTTTTGATCTTTCAAGCTTAGCTATAATGAGACATGAATTTATATAAATTAGTAAGTCTTAGCCTTATTTTCTCTCTTTTGCTTTTTGCTGGTGGATATCCTCAGCCTAAAAGCTTTTCACATGCGCAAAAAATCTTTAAACAAATCGACCTTGATTATAAGATGACTGCCTTTAGTAACAAAGAGTATGAGTATGATCCAGTGACATGTATGCGAAAGCAGTACCTCAAAGATGAGCCTGGCCAAGAAGTCGTTTTTGTGCGGATAGTACCAGAAGAACTGGTCGCTGAAAACTTAGCGTGCAATACGCAAGATCTTTGTACCAATATGCGTGGAAAACTGTATCATGGGATTAAATGCTGCAGGAAGGTTGACCCTCTTTATAAGCAGTATGAAAGAGATATCTTTAATGTAATGGGGATTGAAAAAGGGACTGAATATACTAATGTAACACCGCCTTTACATGCTCGCGGAAACATTGCAAGAGTGTACTTATATATGAAAGACGAGTATAAAATCAACTTGACTAAGGCACAAGTTAAAAGATATGAACTGTGGGACAAAGAAGACAAGGTGGATGAAAAAGAGTGTCATATACATGAACAGATATCAAAGATTCATTCTCGTTCAAATCCTTGGATTAAATCAGCTTGTGAGACATTCTTAAGTAAATCTTCGAAGTCTTCACAAGAATAAAGACGCAGGTTTTTATCTGCCAGGCTCAAAAGCTCTTTGGAAAAACCTCGTTTGGCAAAGAGCATTAAGATATCGGGTTTAAAGTCTACCTTTTCGCACTTTTCCTGAAGCCTATTGAGCTCTTTTTTATTGATCTTATGGTTTTTCCACTTACACTCGCCAATGATAAGCTTGTCATCTAAGGTTCGTGCCATAAGATCTATCTCTATATGTCTGTCCCAGTAAGAACCACTGTCAATGAGTTTAGAAAATTTGGACTTCATCATCTCATTACTTAACTCTTCAAAGGTATAACCAACAAAGGCTTGATGGTGTTTTCTAAAGTTCTCTATCACCCTCTCATAGTTTCCCTTTTCTACATCAGAACGCATTGGGGCAACAAAGTAAAACCAAAACCGTAAAAAAGGGGAGGTGAAACGCATCTTATGAGAGATACGATGACGAGCCACCTCACGTTTGAGTTTGTTTTTGTCTTTAGTCACAGGTTCTTCTCTTGAGTACTCAGCCTCGAGTACACCAGTGCTTTGAAGATGTTTAAGACTAAGTCCACCGTATAAGTTGCTAACCCCACTTTTGTTAAAGGCAGAGAAGATACGACGGTCTCCTCGCGCTAAAGTGATGAGTAGTTTGGTGTAGGCAGGTTCAGTTGTTGTAAGATCCAAGATTTGATTATTAAGTGTGCCAAAGTTATCGAGGATTTGTGTCTGTATAAGTTCTTCAAGACTAGTATCGATATTGATATCCCAGCCTAAACCACCAAAGACAGAAAAGTACTCTATAAGCTTCTCTATATCATGGATCATATGGAAAAAATAAAAAGATCTAAACTGTTGTTTTATCATGAACGCTGAGAGGTTTTTTCATATTTATGTTTAAGCGAGACAGGGTCATTACTCATGGCTCCATACAGACCAGAATCTATCTGCTCTTGTATAGGCTCATCATCTACCGTCCAAAAGATAACCTTATGGGTTTTAATAAGTTCACTTACCTTCGGGTGATCTTTTAAAGAAACTTCTATATCGAAGTATTGCACAAAGGCGTATATCTCATCAAAGTTATCCATCTCAAGTGTCTTTTTTTCATGAATAAGCTTGTGAAGAGCAATTCTTGGATTCAGTGCAAAGATAGTATGTAAGATGAGATCACTAAAGCTCGAGATCTCTACCCAGTCGACTTTATCACGGATGCGACTTTCTATCTCTATACAAGCTCTTTTATAGGTATGGACATAGAATTTCATTTCTAATATAAGACTTGTACGTCCGTGTACTTTCTCTATAAGCTCATCTAATGTAAGGATACCTAGGCCTGAAAAGTCTTCATGAAACCATGAACCTGCATCGAGTTTTTTGAGCTCTTCAAGCTTCTTGTTTTCAGGTTTTTGATCGATTTTAGAGACACGTAAGAGGGTTTTGTCATGAAAGACAATAGGAATATTATCAGCACTTAGACGAATATCGGTCTCAATCATATCTACACCGGCTTCGATTGCTTTTTCAAAGGAGATAATTGTGTTTTCAGGGTAGCTCTTACTAAAACCTCTATGGGCTATTATCTTCAATTGTCTTTATCCTCATTGTTTAGTTACAATGATTATACAGGAGATAGGATGCAAATTCAATACGATGCGATTATTCTTGGTGCGGGTATTAACGGTGTTGCGGTTGCCAAGGCATTGTCGAGTACAGGTATAAAGGTACTTGTTTTAGAGAAAGAACATATAGCAGCGGGGGCATCTTCGCATTCATCTCGTCTTATACATGGGGGACTTAGATACCTTGAGACCTATGAGTTCTCTTTGATCAAAGAAGCCTTACAAGATCAAAAATATCTTTTAGATACTTATCCTGAACTTGTTAAACTTAGACCCTTTTATCTTCCTATCTATAAAAATGCAAGACGTCCTGCCTGGATGATTCATATTGGATTATGGTTATACAGTTTTTTTGCACAACACGGAGAAAAGGCCTTAGAGGTCTCTTCAGATCGTTTTTTACAAGAGTTCAGAAATATTAAAGAGACGGATTTAAAAGCTGTGTTTAAGTTCTTTGATGGAAAAACAGATGATAAAGCGCTCACGCTTAAGGTAGCGCAAGAAGCACAGCAGAAGGGAACTGTGATACTTGGAAATATAAGGCTTAAAAATGTTTTTATCGATAATACCCTCATCCGACTAGAAACGAATGAGGGTATATTTGAGACAAACCTGTTAGTCAATGCGACAGGTGCCTGGATTGATGAGATAAACAAAAGGTTTGATCTTCCGTCGTCTTATATGATTGAAAAACTAAGTGGCATCCATCTTGTCATTGATAGGGTACTTGTTCCTGAGCCTCTAATCTTGGAGACATCGACAAAACGTATCTTTTTTATTATTCCAGAAAGCGAAACAACGATTATTGGTACGACAGAGCGAAGCGAAGAGGTGATGGTAGATGAGATACAGATTAATGAAGAAGATATTGAGTATCTATTAAAAGAGAGTAATAATTACTTAAAGACACCTCTAAGTCATGAGGATATCAAAGAAGTCTATATTGGCACCAGACCCATTATAAAAAGTCAAAAAGATCCGAGTCAGATGTCTAGAGAATATAAGTTGGATCTACATAAAACTGGAAAAAACTGTGTGTTGAATATTTATGGAGGAAAACTTACTACCTTTCCCTCTTTAGCAAGAAAGACAGTAAAGCTTCTGGAAGATGATTATTTTAGATAGATACCATTATCTTTAACCTCAATCTTATCTGCTTCAATAAGTGCTGTTAACGTACGTTTATAGGCTTTTTTACTTAGGCCAAAAACATTTTTGATATCTTCGGCATCACTTTTATAGTTATAAGGAAGTTTACCGCCGTTTTCATCTAACATCTTGAGGATTTTTTCTTGTCCCGCGTCTGAATTCTTATCGCCAATGCGTTGAAGTGATAAGTCTAACTTACCATCAGGACGAGCTACTTTTAGGTAAGCTTTTCTCACATCGCCAGTTTGTATGTCTTCAAAAATTTCATTATGAAAAATCATGCCTTCGTATATGTTATTAACAATACATTTAAAACCCATAGGTGTCTTTGCCATAACAAGGATAGAGACTTCGTTATTAGGCTTAAGTACGTTTTTATGAAAACGAAGGTGTTGAGTAAGGCGTTCTGAGCCTATAAGCCTATGTGTTTTTTCATCATAGTTTACATATAAGATACGCTGCTCACCTGGGATAAAGTCAGACTTCTGATGAGTTTTAGGTACAAACAGGTCTTTTTGAAGGCCCCAATTTACAAAGGCTCCAAAGTTTGTTACGTCAACGACTCTAAAAAAGCCGTATTCATTAAGGGTAGCAAGTGGTGTTTCCGTGGTAGCAACGATACGATCTTCAGAATCATTATAAACAAAAACATCTATCTCATCTTCAATATGCATATCATCTGTGCAGTATTGATTAGGAAGTAAGACATCGTTTTCATCATCAGCCATTAAAAATAGGCCTGGTTCAGTTAATCTATCAATGCGAAGGGTATTTACTTTTCCAAGTATTAAGTGTTCATTAATCATGGTGCCATTATAACGTATATAGGATGAAAAAATGGGGGATGTGGCCTATACTAGAAACCTTGCTAGGTGGTAGCCATGGCTAGTTTTCTTTCTTGCCACGTATGAGAACTGGTGCAAATTTCCAACCCCAGAACACAAACATAACAATCCATAAGGTTAAAGATAAGTCAAAAAACCACAACATAGACAAGTCAAAACCAAAGATAATTGAATAAGCCAAACGTACAAAGACAACAACTTGAGTGATGTAAAAAAGTATCAAGGTCGTTGTATCTGCATGCGGTGGCTGACCTGAATGACCAAGGGTGACACGTGTACCAAAACCTATGATAATGGTGGTTAAAAAACCAAGGGCAAGCATATGCACATCAGCAAAGGCAAAACCTGTTTGAAGAATAACCTCACCGAGGGTGAAAAATGAGCCTAAGATAAGAGAAATTGGCATCCAAAAGAGAGCGATATGCAAGATCTTTAAAATATTGGGCGCTTGAGAAAATGAGAGTTTCCATCTAAAGGCTTCAAATAGTATGTATAAACCTAAAAGTAGAGAAACAACGGACTCAATAATATCTTTATTGAGTACGTCTGCGAAGCTTTTAATGATAAGTGCAAAGAAGACTGTTACAACAAAGCCTGAACGTTTTTGAACTAAGGTGTGAGAGAAAAAGGGCACCATTCTTTGTGCCACGCTAAAGGTTAAGAAGATGAGGTAGAGGTTAAAAGCAAAGGGGATAGAAAAGTAATCCCAGCCTAAGATACTTTCAGCGATGAAAAGAGCATGAGCAGCTGTACCTATATAAATAGAAGTAAGTATCCAAAAAGGATCATCTTTGATCTCTGCTTGAGCTGAGGTGAAGATACGCTGTAGCATATATAAAAAGACTCCCTGTGCTAAAAAGAGTACCCCCATACCTGTATACATCAGAGCGCTTGATGTAAACAGACCGACACTCACTAAAACAGAGCCAAGCTGATATAGAAAAAAAGTACGGATATAGTAGGGCTTTTTCACGGGTTCACTCTGGCAAAACCGTGAAAAGGTTGTGTATAAAAAACCGATGAAAAATTGAGTAAATACGATAAATATAAGTGAATAAGCATGAAATGAAGAGGGGCTTAAAAGGGTCTGTGCATCTCCTTTGAGCATAAGTTTATAGCTAGCCATAAAAATAAGCATACTTACTAAAGCCCAAATCACCCCCGCAATGAAAAAAGGCTGATGAGGTTGAGATAAAAAATAGTTTTCTTTTTTGAACTCCGCTTTACTTTTGGTGTCTTCAGGTCTGCTTGAAAAAGTTTGCATGCTTGATATCCTTAGTAAGATAATCATATAACATAAGAGATGAAAACTAGTTTATAAGCGTCTATTTTGATCTTAATATGCTACCATAAGTAAAAAGGTTTAGTGTGCGGTCTCTTCTTAAAACATTTCTCTTTATTTTATCTCTTAGCCTGGTTCTTGATGCCAAAGAAGAGTTAGACCTGACAAATGAAGATGTTTTTACACAAGAAGAGCGTGCATGGATCAACTCACACCCTCAGATACATTACGGAGCGGACCCTTCATGGGTTCCATTTGATTATATAGATGAAAAAAAAGAGCATAGAGGTATTGCAAGAGACTATTTAGATGAGGTTTCACGTATAAGTGGTTTAGAGTTCTCCTTGTACTCACAAAAGGAGTGGTCGCTTGTGATGCAAGACATTAAGGTATCTAAGCTTGACCTTGTTCCAGCCGTGTATGACTCCAAAGACAGGCGCAAAGCTTTAAACTACACAGACTCATACCTGAAGCTAACTGAATATATTTTCACGAAAAAAGATGAATCAAAGATTGAAAGCCCTTCAGATGTAAATGGAAAAAGTATTGCCGCAGTTGAAGGTTACGCGGTCATTGCCTGGATAAAAGAAAAACACCCTGAGATAAAGCTGGTAATCAAAAAAAATCTTTTTGAGTGTATTGAAGCTCTTTCAAGTGGTGAGGTCTTTGGCTTTGTGGGGGATCTTCCTTCCACAAACCACATTATGCAAAAGTACTTTATAACCAATATTAAGGCTAATATTATAGTTCCTGACAGGGACCCACTTAACGTCTATATGGCGACGCGTAAGGATTATCCTCTACTTGCGAGCATTATCTCAAAATCATTTGCACAAATCTCCAGGCAGAAAAAAGAAGAGATTTTTTCGAAATACGCAAGAAGTGATATAAAAGATGGACTTCGGGGAGCCTTTGGATATGGACGACCTCCGTATATGTATGATAGAAGTAGTGGAAAAGGGTTGGAAGAGGCCCTTGTTAGAAGGGCACTGTTAAAAAGAGGCTTCAAACTATCTGAAGTCAGACAGGTGCCTAGTGAAAGAGGTCAGAAGATTTTATTAGACACCCCGGAGATAGATTTTTCTGTAGGTGTTAATGAAGACACAGAAGATGGCCTGTTCTACTCTGATAAGTTTATTAAGTATGAAAATGTTGCTATTACAAGAAAGAGTGACCAGATTGACATCTCAAGTCTAGAAGATTTGAAAAAGCATAGAGTGTTAGCGTTGAGGGGAGCTTCTAAGGTACTGGGAGACAGGTTTGAACAGATCTTTAGCTCACAAAGTAAGCCAAAAACTTATCAGGAAATCGTGGATCAAAGACTACAACATAAACAGTTTTTTAAGAAAGAGGCAGAGGTTATTATTGTTGATGAAAATATCTTTAAATGGTATGTCAATCAATATAAGAACAAATATGAAGCAGACCAAGAGTATGTGATCCATAAGATCTTTTCAGAACCTACCTGGGTAAAGGTCTCTTTTCGTGATAAACGACTTAGAGATGAGTTTAACCTTGGTCTAAGTGAGCTTAAAAAAAATGGAAGTTATAGTGAACTAATAGAGTCTTTTTTACAGATTGACCTACAAAAACAGCTAGACCTTAGTAAGTTGATCACTTCAATTAGTGCGGAATATATCTTTGAAAATAATATGGAGGGCTTGAAAAAGGTTTTACAGAAGTTTCAAGGTATAAATATTATTCGAGGTTTAGAGGTCTTGTCTAAAGCGCAAGAAAGCTCTATTTTAAAGTTAGAAAAGGTTTCTCAAAAATATAAGGAAGTCGATGCTTTTTCATGGGCTGACTTACAGCTTGGAATGATAAAAAGGCTAAGTTATTTTAATGAGGATGGAAATACCATTCATGTAGGACAGGTAAGGATTTATTTTAGTATAAAAGATATTAATGATATTGAGATATCGTATATTCCAAAACTTGAAGCGTTTAACAGTCTGAGTGAGGAAGAGTATAAAAATATAGCCTCCATATATAAGAACCTGGGGTTAAGATCTGAATTTACACAACTTAGTGTTCAAGAACAAAAATGGATACAAGACCACCCGGTGATACGGTTTGTAGGAGACCCTAACTGGTTGCCCTATGAAGCCTTTGATAAGAAGGGTGATTATGTGGGTATCGTAGCAGAATACCTCAGTGAGATAGAGGCAGTTACAGGACTTGAGTTTAAGAGAATACAAACAAGTTCTTGGGAAGAGTCTGTGTCTATGATAAAGCAAAAGAAGAGTGATATGATCTCTGAGACGACGGATTCAAAGATGCGTGAATACTTGCATTTTACTGAGCCTTATTTACAAAACCATATTGTTATTGTGATGCAAAGAGAAGAAAAGTATGTGGATTCACTTGCTCAAATACAAGATAAAAAGATTGTCATTCTAAAGGATTATGGTTATATATCTAAGATTAAGGCAGCTTACCCTGCGCTAAACTTTATAGAGGCTGAAGATATTTCTGAGGGCCTAAGCGTTGTTTCGTCGGGGCAGGCTGATGCACTTTTATGTACCATGGCCTTAGGTTCTTATAACATCAATAAAGGAGGGTTTATTAACCTTCGTATCGTAGGTAAAACCGAGTTTTCTACTAGTATCGGGTATGGGATTCAGCCTGAACTTGAACCTCTTGTAGGCATTATAAATAAGGCTATGGATATCTTGGATGAAGGACGTAAACAAGAGATCATTAAAAAATGGATTTTACAAAAGTATGTCGAAAGGATTGATTATACTTTAGTATGGCAAATACTTGGGGCTGCCTTTGTTTTAATGAGTCTGTTTTGGTACTGGAACAGACAGATGAAAAAAGAGATGGCTTTGAGAAAAGTTGCAGAGGATAAACTGCAAGAAGCGAATGTGATGATGAAGGATTCAATAGAGTTCTCTTCCATGATTCAGCAAGCACTTTTACCTACAAAAGAGGGCTTTTCAAAGATTTGTCCAGACTCCTTCACCTTATGGAAACCTAGAGATATAGTCGGCGGTGACATCTATTTTATTGAACAACTTCGTCATGATAAAGAGATTCTTATGATGATGATAGATTGCACGGGGCATGGGGTTCCAGGTGCCTTTGTAACGATGTTAGTAAAAGCGATAGAAAGAAATGTTGTAGGTTATATTAAAGGCTCTGAGGAGAAGGTGTCACCGGCTAAGATCCTTTCTATTTTCAATCGCAGTATGAAGCACCTTCTTAAGCAAGAGAGTAAAGATGCTCTGTCTAACGCAGGGTTTGACGCGGCCATCGTGTATATCAATAAAGACGAAAATAGATTTTTATATGCCGGGGCTGAAATCCCACTGTTTTATCTGAATCAAGACGAAAAGATTGTATATGTTAAAGGCGATCGTCATTCTATTGGCTACAGAACATCCCGTTCGGAATTTGTATTTAAAGATCATGAATTCACTCTGGATAAGATAAAGAGTTTTTATCTTAGTTCAGATGGGTATATAGATCAAAACGGTGGAGATAAAGGCTTTCCTTTTGGTAGAAAACGTTTTATGAAAATCTTGCAAGAGAGTAAAGGCATTCGGATGAAAGAGGTACAGGCAAGATTAGAAGATGCCTTAGTGTCTTACCAAGGCAGTTATGACAGAAATGATGATATTGCTATTATAGGTGTACAACTGGCTGGCCTGTTTGATAAACACAGTCTTACTCCGAGCAAGGGAGTGTTGCTTGAGTTTGAGGGTATGATTACGCAAGAAAAGTTATGTGATTTTGAGCAAAGAGTTGAAACTGTCTTAAATGAGAGAGAAGCAAACTCGACTCTAAAATCCAAGGTCTTATCTATCTTAACGGAGCAGATGCAAAATGTTATGTCGTATGCTCGAGACAAAATAGATGAGGGTGAGGGTAGATGCAAGAGTGAAGGTTATGTTCTTTTGGGGTTTGATGAAAGTAAGAAAAAATATTTTGTGTCTACAGCAAACAAGATGCATAAGGATGATCAAGAACCTTTAGAAACCAAGTTGCAAAAGATAAACAGGTTAAATGAAAAAGAATTAAAAGAGTATTATAAAGAGTTACGAAAAAGTGGTAGTAATAAACATGGAAGAGGGGCCGGATTAGGCTTTTTAGAGATGGCGAAAAAGTCTTCAGAAGTGATAGAGTATAATATAAAACAGATAGAAGATGGTGATTATATTTTTGAAATACGAGTGTATATATGAAGGGAAGCAGATAGATGGAAGATTTACATATAGAGATGACGAAATATACACCTGAGATACATTTAAATGCAAGTTCGGGTTTGATGTACATAAGCGGGAAGTCATATCCCGAGAATACTTTTGATTTTTATAAGCCGGTGATGGAATGGATGGAACGTTATTTTGAAGGAGATGTTCAAGAGAAGACAATCATCAATATGGAGATAATCTATTTTAACTCAAGTTCTTCTAAACTGTTCTTTGACTTTTTTGATCTTATAGAAGAAGTAAATGATAAAAACAATATTGAGATCAATTGGTTGTATGATGAAGAGAATGAGTCTGCTTTGGAAGCAGGAGAAGACTTCAAAGAGGATTTTGAAAGTCTAAACTTTAATCTTGTGATAAAGTCTTAAGAGCAAAACTATGGCACATGAAGATAAGCTTATTAGCGAACTTGAAGAGCTGAAATCATCATTTAGTAAAACTGTTGAGAATATAGAAAAAGATATCAAACGCAAAGATAAGATCATGCAGCGCAGTGATGAGCGCCAACAAAAGGAGTATGATCAACTCCAAGAAAAACTAGAAGAGGTCAAAGCGCTTAACAAAGAGATCGAAGACAATCAAAGAGAGGCTGTCTTTCAGATGGGTGTTATAGGAGAGACACGTTCAAAAGAGACCGCAAACCATGTTATTCGTGTAGCAGAGTACTCCTATATCCTAGCCAAGGCCTATGGACTAGACGAAGAAGAATCTGATATCTTGCGTGAGGCCTCCCCTTTGCATGATATAGGCAAGGTAGGAATTCCTGACGCTGTTTTGAATAAACCTGGACATTTTAATGATGAAGAGCGCGAGATAATGAATGCGCATGCCAAGATGGGATATGAGATGTTTATTAACCTTTCAGGTGCTATATATCAAGCGGCTGCGCGTGTCTCATATGAACATCATGAGAAGTATGATGGTTCGGGCTACCCAAGAGGGCTAAAGGGTGAGGATATTCATATATATGGTCGTATTACAGCAATAGCCGATGTGTTTGATGCCTTAGGCTCAGACAGAGTATATAAAAAGGCTTGGGAGGATGAACGTATTTTTACGCTTTTTAAAGAAGAGAAGGGAAAACATTTTGACCCCAAGCTTATTGACCTGTTCTTTGAGAATTTAGATGACTTTAAAAGGATAAGAGATACTTTTAAAGACACTTATGAAAAAGCTGGGAACTAGGACAGCTCGATAACCTTGTTTCTACCATGCTCTTTTGCAGAATACAGAGCATTGTCCACACGTTTTAATAAAGAGCTTTCATCATCATCTGCACGAAGTTGAGTCACACCAAAACTACACGTCACGTCTACATTAGGTAAAAACTTATATTCTGCGATGATCTTTCTAAATCTTTCTGCGAGCATATGCGCCTTATCATGTTCTGTCTCAGGCAAGACGATAATAAACTCTTCACCGCCCCATCTGGCAAAAATATCACTTTGACGGATATGTTTGGAGATAAGGATTGCAACAGTGCTTAAAACTGTATCTCCTGCATCATGCCCATTTTCATCATTGATCTTCTTAAAATGGTCAATATCAAAAAAGATGACACTAAGAGGGAGTTTATACCTTTGAGACAGATGTATGGATTTATCTAAGATCATATTGAGCTTATTACGGTTGGCAATACCTGTTAGCGGATCTGTGGTCGCTAAGAGTTCTAAGGCCTTGGCGGTACGTTTTTGAGAAAGTACATATAAGACAAATAAAATCGACAAGATAATGGACATAACTAATGAAGCCAGTATCTCAATCTCATAGGTTTTATATAACAAGGTCAGGACACCATCATAGGTATAGGAGATAAAATAAGCAACTTGGTTGTTCTCGACATTTAAAATAGGAATAAACATGACGAGTACATCTTTTCCATTAAGCTGTGTTTCTAGAAGAAACTCTCTTTCAGAATTCAGTTTTTCACTTGCGCTAGGCGCAATTTTGTCGTTTATCTCTTGAAGTTCATCTTTTGTAAAATTGCTATTATTAGGCTGTGTTAAGGTGTCTAAGTCTTGCATGTATTTCTTTGACAGCACAGAACTTTCGTAATGGTCTAATTCATTTTCCCATACCTTTGATGAGATGATCTCTTTACGCATAATAAAGTTATAAGAAGCTTTTGAAAGTTTCATCTGTTCAGCTCTAATGGCATTAAAAGAGTAAGAGAGCTCAACAGTACCGGCAAACTTGTTTTTATAGATCAAAGGATATACATGTCTAAACCCATTAAATAGACGTCCCTCTTCAAAGCCATGTTCAGGCTTAAAGGTTCGGTTGACCTTATTGATCGAGTATCTAACACCCTCTAGGGAATCCCCAAATTTTTCTGGACGGTGAAAACGTAGAAAACTGACACTGTTTTTAAGTTGAAAATGCAATTGAGGAATATTTTGTTTAGCTAGGTTTTTATACAAAGGAAGCAGTTTGTTATAAAGTCTTTGACGTAAGACGGCCTTTCCTTCTTCATCTTGGGCATTGGCTTTTTTGACAATAGAGAGTATCTCTTCTTTATTAATGCTGTTATCAAAAACACTATTAGAGACGGAGGTATAAGCGTTTGTAACTGCTTCTAGTTCTATAGAAGCCTGTGTCAACTGGTTGTTGAAATGCAGGTTTGTCTTCTGTTTGGTCTGGTTGTTCAAAAAGAGATAGGCTGGTATGTACAGGATAATGGACAGCAAGACCATAGTGATGATGGCATAAAGATAAGTTATTGGTTTCATTTTTGACCCTGTTTCTTAAAAAAGATGATTGATAAATGTCAAGATAATAAGACACTGTACTTAGTATAATACTAAAAAACTTAAGGTCAGCCTATGCTATATAATCTAGTGCATATCATTCACCTGTATTCAATTTTTATTTATGGAGGATTTTTGTTTGTTGATATCTTTTTCTTGTCAAAAATGAAGCAGAGTCTGAGCGAAGATGAACATAAAAAAGCACGTGAAGCAATCATGGTTCATGTAAGAAAGATCGTGCCTTATGCACTCTTGGTGGCTGTGGTTTCAGGGATGTATATGTTCTCTCAGGTTTTTGGAGAGATTACAGAAGAAGGGTTGACAAGCTTTCAAATGATTTTAGCTCTAAAGGCATTTTTAGGAATATGGTTGGGTTTTAGAGGGGTTAATCAAAAGTTCTTTGGTATACAACCCTGGGTCTTTAAACATCACTTTTTTCCATTTTCATTAGTGCTTGTGATTATTTTTTTATCTCAGGCTATGTATTATTAGATCTATCCAAAAAGTCTAGAGAAAAATCCTTTACCTTGGGCTTTTTTAACCATCCTTATATACCTGTCAACGCTTGCTGCTCCTAGTTCAAAGTCTTTTACCATCTTGTCCTTAGCTGAGATACTGACACAAAAGGGCACTGAAGATATCTCATACTTTTGAGAAAGCTTAGGGTTTTTGGTGACATCAACCTTAGATATAACAGCTTCATCTTTGAAATACTTGTCAATATGAGGAAGCTGTGTCATCAGCTCCTGACAAGGCCCACAAGACGGAGAGTAAAAGTCAATAAATATTGCTTTGTCACACGCTTGCACAAAGCTACTATAATTTTCATCACTTAGTTCAATAATCATTGTTTAACCCTTATATGAAGACATCGAATCCGATACGCTCAGCCAGACTCTGTCCATCCATACTAAGTTCTATCTCTTTATTTTTGTTGATACTGAGAAGCTTGTGTTTTGCCATGGTAGAGATGAGGTGCTTAAACTCTTTGCTTTTTAGTGCTGAAAGATAAAAAAGGTTTTTTGCCTGGATGACATCAGTCTTTGCCAAGGCGTAAAAGACACGCAATGCATTGGTTTGCGAGAAGACTTCTTGGTGGTTTTGCAAGATATCTAAGACCTTAATAGAACGAATAAGGTCACTTTCATCTAAGTCATACTGGGAAAACTCAAATTCATTTTCAAGCTCATGTACCAGTTGATCTTCTAAAGAGTTGGTATCGAGTTTTTTTCCATGTTCAAATTCACCCAGCGTACGGACAGCATCGAGTTTGGCTTGTAGTTCATCTTGATAGCTCATGTACTTATTATAGCGAAGTAAAAAAAACAGGAAAATATAATCTTCATTTTTTGGAGTTTTATATGAAGAGGTTTAGAATGTTAGATTGGTTTTTGGCAAGGCTGTGTTAAAATCCCAGTATTAAAGGATATTTATAGATGAGCGACGAACACAAAAACAACCCTTTTCATGGAATGACACTGAAGATGATTCTTGAAGCACTTGTTAAGCATTATGGTTGGAAGATACTGAGAGAACGCGTTGAGATACGGTGTTTTTGGAATGACCCTTCCATAAGTTCATCCTTGAAGTTTCTTCGAAAAACTCCATGGGCAAGAAAAAAAATTGAAGACCTTTATTTAGAGATGTTAAATTCTAAAAAAGATATAGAACAGATGAAAGATGTCTTTTTTCCAAAAGATGGCGAAAAAGAGTAATCCAGGGTATGGAAAATTTATTTTACTTAGGTTTGATCTTTGTTTTAGGGGCAACGAGTCAATGGTTGAGTCCTAAACTGCATATTCCAAGAGTAGTGGGGTATTTACTCTTAGGCCTTTTGATAGGTCCTGAGGTCTTAGGGCTTATACCAAGAGAGTTTGTTGACAACTCTTATATCATTACTGATCTTGCCTTGTCGATTATCGCTGTTTTAGTGGGAGCAACACTAAGAGTATCGAGTCTACGCGGTCGTGGGAAAGAGATAATTTATATTACCCTGTTTCAGTCCATCGGAACCTTTGTCTGTGTTGCCTTAGGATTTATTCTTTTAGCAGATTTCTTAGCTTTTCCTAAAGATCAGGTTCTGTTGATCTCACTTCTTTTAGCGGGTATTGCAACAGCTACTGCCCCAGCTACACCTCTTGCTATTGTTCGTGAGTTGGGAGCTAAAGGCAAGTTCACTTCTACATTTTTAGCTATAGTCGCAACAGATGATGCTATTGCTTTAATGATGTTTGCTTTGGCCCTTGCTATAGGTACAGCTGTGCTAAATACAGGAGTATTTGGATGGGACAGTGTCGTTGAGGCACTTCTTCTTATAATCTTAAGCAGTAGTTTAGGTGTTATCGCAGCACTTATCAATACTGCCTTCGAGAAGTTATTAGTAAAAAGCAAGAGCATGGAGACTATTGCGACCTTGGGACTTATTTTTATTGTTTATAGTTTGAGTGAGCATTGGAAGTTAGAGCCGCTTTTGAGTGCAATGGTAATGGGTGTTGTAATGGTTAATACTTCTGCTAGTTTTGATCTAGTTGAGAAAGAGATAGACAACCATTTGGCAGAGGGTATATTTATGTTGTTTTTCATCCTTTCTGCCATGCATTTACATTTTAATGGGATGTTTGCCTTTCCTCTTGTTATCGAACTTTATATAGGTTTACGTTTTTTTGGAAAAGTAGCAGGAAGTTATCTTGGTGCTGTTGTTGCGCACAGTGGTGATACAGTGAAGAAATATATGGGAATCGCACTTATACCTCAAGCCGGGGTGGCTATTGGTTTAGCCCTGTCTTTACATCAGCAAGCAGGTTGTGAAGAGATAGCGTCTATTATTTTAAATATTATTATTACAACGACATTGATACATGAGTTAGTAGGGCCATTTCTAATCAAATACGCATTAAAAAAGAGTGGTGAAGCAGCTTAACTTTTCTTTCGTAGATTGGTGTTAAAATACTTATTGACTACCTCTAAGAGAATAACTGAAGCATAAATACCAGCTATCCACATCAAGGCTTGGGGCGAATGAACAAAAAGGTAGTAAAGTAAAGTGGCAATGGTAAATAAAAGCAACAACATACCGATGAGAATATAATACAGGTTTGCCTTTGTTTTAACACGCAGTCTATAGTTGGCGATATTCACCGCTAATGAGACCAGTAAAAAAGTCAAACTGGAAAATGAAGCGATAAGTTCAAGGTCACCAAAGTAGGTAAAACTAAGTGTTAAAAGACCTAAAGAAATAACAGCAATCCATGGAACTGTTTGTCTATTTCTAAAAGAAAAAGCCTTTGGCATCTCATGCTCTCTAGCCATATCTGCCATCATTCTTGAAGCTCCGAACATCGTGGCATTAATCGCTGAGGCAGTAGCGAGTAAGGCAGCAATACTTACAAGTACGCGTCCGATATTTCCCATAGATGGCTCAGCTGCAAGGGCTAGTGCGTACTCTTTAGAAGCAACCAACTCTTCTTGCGAAAGTGAACCAACGGCTACAAATGATAAGACTACATAAATAAGTGTAACGATGGCAATAGAACCATATATCCCACGTGCAATGTTTTTATGAGGATTTTCCGTCTCGCATACACCGTTTGTTATGAGTTGAAATCCTTCAAAGGCGACAAATATAAGTGCAGCTGCCATAAAGACAGAAATATATCCGTTATCGATTATAGGTATCAGCCTATCTGTTTGTATACTTTGTAAACCGGCAAAGGCTAAGATACCCAATAAGATTATCTTTGCATAGACGATAATATCTTCTGTCTTTCCTAACGTCCTTGTCCCAATAAGGTTAATCATCATAAACAGCATAACAATCCCAATGGATAAGACCTGTCTAATCTTCGCGTCTGTTTCGCCTAATAATTCAGCCCCATAAGCACCAAAAGTAAAGGCATACAATGCCATAACACCAATATATCCAATAATAACGGTCCATCCTGTAATGGCACCGATGAACTTATGTTCAGGAAAGGCATGTTCTAAGTAGGTGAAACTAGCCCCATCACTATGAAAAGCAACAGCCAGTTTGACATAAGAATATCCCATTATAAGCGCTAAAATCCCTCCAAGTAGGAAAGCTATAGGTGTTGCATTCCCAGTAATGCCAACGGCTAGACCCATAACAGAGAAGATACCTCCGCCAATCATTCCGCCAATACCGATAGCAATTAATTCTTTTAACCCAAGTTTTAATTTCTGAGACATCAAAAAATAATGGCTTTCTTTTCGTCATTTATAGGCTGACAAGTATTATTGAGAAAATATAGATTTTCATTTTTAAGCTTGAAAAATTCGTGTCCACCTAGCTTTTTAAGTACAGCATTTTTCTGTGAGACAATTTTAAACGAGTATTGACCTAAATGGCACAAAAGCTGATTTTGTGGACTTCCCTTAAAAAATGAGACAGAGTCAGTTGCAAAAACAGTTGTAGCCAATATTAATATTATAAAATAACGCATATATCTTTCCTTTTTAAGCATCAATAATAATCATATTTACCGGCAACAACATCTACTTTTATTTCATCAAGTACTTCTTGTAAGATAGCTGCAAGTATCTTTGCCGCTTCGTTATCATTCGCCTCCGGAACATCCCAATCAGTTCTTTTCATATTTACTTTAAAAAGTGCTTCCATCTCTGTGCGTATCTCCGCTTTTCTACTTTGCAGTTCTTTCTGTATTACATCCATAATCTTCCTTTTTAACTATTGTATCACTCTGTTTCTTATGACTGTAGTAATTAGGTAAAAAAAAGAGTAAGCACTAAGACTGCAATACTGAGAAGATAAAAATATGACATAAGAAAGCCAAGTCTCTTACCGCCTAATACAAAGACAATCCCTAGCTTTACAAATGAGTTGACGGATGTTGCAATTACAACACCATAGACCGCTGCTTCTTGTGATATTTTTCCTTTAGCTAGTTGAGACAGAGAAAGCGTGATAGCATCTACATCCGTCAAACCAGACAAAAACGCGATGATATATACGCCAGAATTCCCAAACTCCGACTGTAAAAGTCCAATCGAGCCAAAGATAATTCCAAACAATAATCCGAGTTTCAATGCTTCTGAAAGTTCAAGAGGGTTATTAGTTATTTTAGTATGCTCTACTTTGTGTACAGACTCATTTTTATAAAAATATATAACGAAGATGAGACCGACCATGGAGGCTGACAAGTAAGGTATAGCAAGTACTTTGGCAAGAGCAGGATTGAAGATGACTGTTTCTAAAAGTACTCTTATATACATAATGGTTGAAGCTATAGCAATTCCTCCAGCAAAATTCTTCATATGTTGCTGTTTTAATACATAAAGTCTTGAGAGTGTTATTGTGACAGCTGTTGAAGATACAAGGCCACCAAATATACCCGTTAAATAAACACCTCTTTTATCTCCAAGGATTTTGATAGCGATATATCCAATAAAAGAGACACCAGCTATTAATACAATCATAAGCCATGTTTTATAAGGGTTAAATATTTCAAAGGGTCCTATCATCTTATCAGGAAGAAGCGGCAACACAACAAACGTCATAATAAGGAAAAGTGTGGCTGCTTTGATATCTGGCTGTGTTATGTGTTGTTCTAGTTTAGCAAGAGAGCTTTTTATTTCCAGTAAAAAAAGTATGACAACCGCTAAAAGAACAGCATAACTGTCTAGTGAAAGGCAGACCATTATTCCTAGAGTATAGGTCAGTAAAGCTGCCATCTCCGTTGTTGTCCCATGAAAGTCAGTTACACGTATTTTGTAGATGTAAGCGCTTAAAACCAGTAGGCCTAAGAGTAAAAAAGATACAGGAAGAGACAAGGGTATAAAGGTTTGTATCCAAGCACTTAAATAACCAAACAAAGCAATAAGTGCGAATGTTCTTGTTCCAGCAAACCCTACTCTATCCTCACGATGATAATACATCTCTCTTTGTAACCCAATCATCAGTCCTATAATAAGAGTGATCCCAAGTTTCTCAATAATTTCTATTTCCATCTTATCCACTTGTAAATTTCAGTCATTATAAATATTGGCAATGCTATTAGTATTATAAGACCCCAATCTTCCCATCTCATAGCCGTAGTATGCAGTGCTTCTTGTAAAAATGGAATATATACGGCACACGCTTGCAAGGTCAAGGTAAATGCAATGGCTAACAAAAGCCACTTATTACTAAAAAAACCTATTTCAGTGATGGGTTCACGAAGAGAACGAAAATTTAGGACAATCATTTTTTCAAGGACTATAATCCCCGTAAAAGCCACTGTTTGAGCAAGTAAAAGACCATTTTCAGGATTTTCGCTTAGGTAATAATGAAACAGCCAAAGTGTTGCCAGTCCAACATAACTTCCTAACACTATTATCATGCCAATTCCGTAACGATCTAAAATAGGTTTACTTACTTCTCTAGGGGGTCGTTTCATAATTCCTTTTTCAGCAGGTTCAACACCTAGAGCAATCGCCGTCATACCGTCCGTAACCAGATTCATCCATAAAATCTGTACAGGGATCAGAATCAATGGGCCTCCTAATATAATATTAAGAAAGATAGCAATGACTTCCCCGCTGTTCGATGCCAAGAGATACAGTACAAATTTTTGTATATTATCGTATTCGCGTCGACCCTCTTTTACGGCATTGATGATGGAAGCAAAATTGTCATCGGTGAGGACTATATCGGAAGCACTTTTAGCGACATCCGTACCTTTTTTTCCCATCGCTATACCAACATCAGCTTCTTTTAGTGCGGGAGCATCATTGACACCGTCGCCTGTCATGGCAACTACTTCATCTGTGCTTTTGAGTATTTTTACGATTCTGAGTTTATCTTCTGGTCTGGCCCTTGCAAAGAGTATCTTTTCCTTCAGTACTGTCCCGAGTGATTTATCGTCCATTTGAGAAAGCTCACGAGATGTTATCGCTCTGTCTACATCCAGACCAACAGAACTGGCAATGGAAACGGCAGTATCAGAATTATCACCAGTAATCATGATTATACGGATTCCGGCAGATTGCGCCATTGTAATAGCTTGAGGAACCTCTTCGTGAGGTGGATCAATGATGCCCACAATACCAAGTAGAACCAGAGAATTTTCAACACTCTCTTCTGAAAGTTTTGTATCATCAGGAAGTGTACGAAAAGCAATAGCAAGTGTTCTTAGTCCACTCATTGCCATCTCTTTGTAAGCCGATGCAATCTCTTTTTTATACGCTTCATCCAAAGTAAGTGCATTGCCGTCTTTTAAGATCTGTGTACTTCGTTCAAGTATGACTTCAGGGGCACCTTTAACATAAGCTGTCAATGTGTCTTTTTCATGCACGATGACACTCATACGTTTACGAATAGAATTAAAGGAGAATTCACTGACAGTAAGGTCACTCTCATCAGGATGAAGCCAGGCTTTATAAGCAGCAACAATCAAGGCGGCTTCTGTCGGTTCACCAATAACATCCCAGCCGGAGTCACTTTTTTGTACCTTTGAATGATTACAGACTAAAGCACTTTTTAAGAGCATTAATAAGTCAGTATGGTCTTTATAATCGAGTTTTTTTCCATCTAGTTGAAAATGGCCGGCAGGATCATAACCACTACCCGTTACTTTGATCTCTCCGCTAGGAAGCCAGATCTTTTTTACGGTCATTTGATTTTGCGTCAGCGTTCCGGTTTTATCTGTACATATGGTCGTTGCAGCACCTAGAGTTTCAGCAGCTTGAAGACGACGTAGCAATGCTTTTTCCTTTGCCATCGCCTTAATACCTAGTGCCAGAGTAATTGTTACAACAGCAGGAAGGCCTTCTGGTACAACAGCAACGGCTAAGGCCACACCTGTCAGGAACATTTCTAACAAATCTTTTCCAAGAAGCCAGCCGATCAGGGCGACAAGCACAGAAATTGCAACGGAATAGATTCCTAGTTTTTTGCCTAAGACTGCAAGTTTCTTTTGCAGAGGCGTTGCTTCTGCCTCAACACTCTGTGTCATAAGGGCAATCTTTCCAAACTGGGTATTCATACCAGTTTGGACAACAATGCCGACTCCTCTTCCGTTGACAATTGACGTGCCCATCCAGGCCATTCCGGACTGTTCTTGAAGTGGGGTGTCTTCTTTTACGGGGTCACTATTTTTAAAGAGTGCTTCTGATTCTCCTGTCAAAGAAGACTCATCAACCTTCAGATTAAAACTTTGGATAAGCCTCAAATCAGCAGGAATTTTATCACCGATTTCCAGTAGAACAATATCTCCGGGGACAAGAAGTTTGGCGTCAATGATCTGCTCTTTGGAATCACGCAATACCTTACAGGTAGGATGCAGCATCTTTTTTAAGGCTTCAATAGCATTTTCGGCTTTAAATTCCTGAACAAATCCAAGAACCCCGTTTAGCACAATGATGATAAGGATAGTAATGGCATCTCCAATTTCACCGATTGCCAGTGAAATTGCTGCCGCCACAAAAAGTATAAGGATAAGTACATCTGTAAATTGCCGTATAAAAACCATATACCAAGGCGTTTTTGTGATACGGACAAGCTCATTTTCTCCGTATGTCTCTGATCTGTTTTTAGCCTCTTCTTGGCTTAACCCTGCTTTTGCATCACTTTCAAATGATTTAATCACCTCTGTGAGTTCTTTTGTTTGCCAAAGTGTATTATTTTTCACGATAAACCTCGTCTCCCCAAAAGCCTATAAGTAATGAAAAAAGTAATGGAACAATAATCGTAGAAAATGCTGATGCCGCAACAAGAGCTGTAAATAGTTTCTGATCTATAATTGCCGCACTAAAAAGTAGTTGAGCTACAATTATCTCTGTTGTCAGCCTGGCATTGAGCCCTGTCCCTATGATTATGGATTCTTTGAAACTAATTTTTTTCATGGGTACCATCATAAAAACACCCAATAGTTTTCCTATGGTTCCCGCTAAAAAAAGTATGACAGCCAAGATTGGTTCTTCTATAAATCCCTTCATATCGGCATTAAATCCGACCCAAAAGAAAAAGATAACACCAAAAAAACCATAACTTAAAGTCTGTGTAGTTGAAGTAAGTAGTTCACCTTTTTTTTCTTCATTTTCAAAAAGAGGACGCATTACTACGCCTGCTGTTATAGCACCCACTACCATCCCAAGCTCTACATATTCTCCAAACCCTCCAAAGCCAAAAAGAATAACAAGTGAAAATATCATCAATGCACTTAAGTTTTTTGGTTTCCATTTTTTCATAACACGAGGCATCCACTTATAGAAAATCCAAGAAATTAACATAAAGGAAAATATTCCGGCAATTAGGCCCAATATTCCGCCATGTACTTCACCCGTTTTAGACCCTATCCATATAGAGACTATGCCGACTAAAATGACTTCAATAATATCATCAAGAACGCCTGCTCCAATGATAAAGGTACCAACCCTTGTCTTGATCATCTTAAACTCATCAAGAATTGGTACGATCACCGCTTCTGCTGTTGGCATACGCGTCATACCTATAACAAGAGCAATTGCCCAACCATATCCATATAGAAGCATTGCTATTACCCCAAAGATAAAAGGAAAAACTGTATTAAGAACTGTCAGCCAGACGATATCTGTACTGGACTTTTTCATCTCACCCAGTTCGATCTGCAGCCCAATATAAAAAAGTAAAAAAAGAACACCAAGGTCAGAAAGAAAGGTCATAGTAGTTTCAAAGCTCTGTGTAGCGTGTATAAAAGAAAAAAAAGGTGTATAACTTAGAATCATACCGACAAAAAGTGCTGCCAATATACTTGGAACTCTGAACTTAGACAAGAAAGAACCCAAGATATAAGTTAGCACAAAAATTAAAGACAGGGACAGAAGTAATTCACCTAATTCTATTTCACTCATAATTATCTTTTCCTTTTGAGTATTTTTATATAAAGATGTAAACCATCAATTTAAGATAAAAAATATAACTATAATTACAGAGGATAACATTATTTGTATTACTTGAGTCTATAATCATTAGTCTCTTGCAAGTTTTTTGAGGGTCTTTAAAATCACTTCTTTTGCCTCATAGAAATATAAGGTTTAATGCAAATATTTTTTAAATCTCCATATACTTAAAAGCGTAAAGAGCAGCATATAAGATAACAAGGCTGCAAAGTCAATCCAAAGATCAGCTATTGACGTTCCTTTGATAAGTAATCCTCTGATAATCTCAACAAAATAAGTAAAGGGAAGCAAATATGAGACGGGTTGGATAAACTCAGGCATCGCTTCTATAGGAAAGATAAGCCCAGAGAGCAATATTGAGGGAATCATAATAAACACGGCCAAGAACATAGACTGCTGTTGTGTTTGCGAGATCATGGAAATAAACAGACCCATGGCTATCATCGCGCCCACATACACAAGGGCTAAGAGTAAAAGATACCCACTAGATTGTATAGGCATAGGAAGTTCGAAAAAATACCATCCTAGAAAAAGGATGAAAAAAAACTCAAACAGACTGATAATGGCATAAGGAAGAGTTTTTCCGACAACAAACTGAGTCTTACTCATTGGTGTGACAATCAGTTGTTCAAGGGTATTTGTCTCTTTTTCCCGTACAACGCTTATGCCGGCAAGTATCAGTGCGACCTGCATGATAAGAACACCGATAATACCCGGCAGGAAAAACCATGTCTCTTTTTCATCGGGATTAAACAGCACCTCGGTATCCATGATAAAAGGGTCTTTGGCAATAACAACGTTCTTACTGCCCGCATCCAAAAAGTACATATTACCTGTTACTGCCTTTTCTGTGATACTTGAAGAGTTATTCTTCATGGCAGTTGTCAGCGAAGGCATGGTCCCATCAACGTAAAACTGAAGATGGGGTTGGTCATTTTCTACAAGACGGTTAGAAAAATCGGATGCGATATAAAGACCGGCCTTGGCTCTTCCGCTTCGTATCTCTTCCACAACGGCTTCTTTACTGTCAACCTCATACAGTTGAAAATACCCTTCCATCCAGATATTTGTTTTGATGAGGTTGGTAAAGTAAGTTTTGTCCTCATCAAGGTAGGCCATTTTTACATTCTCAGGTTCTAGTTTCAACGCATATCCAAATAAAAACAAAAAAAGGATTGGCATAAAGACAATAAAGCTTATCAGACGGGGGTCACGCTTAAGTTGCAGTAGTTCTTTTTTGAAAATCGCTTTGATCACACGCATCTTTAGGTATCCTGCTGTGTTAATGCTATAAAGACATCTTCTAAGTTGGCTTGGGCATGATTAAGAAGGACTTGTTCCTTGGCATAGGGGTTCATCAAGGTTTCTAACTGATCTTTATGAAGTGTTTTATGGACCATAATACGAACCTCGTTTCCAAATTGATTGATCAGTACGATCTTATCGTGTTGATTTAAAACTTCCAGCATAGTATGTTCAAAGGTTTGTGTAAAAGTATAGGTGTCATAATCAAGCAAGGATTTTTTAATAGCCTCAGGCGTTCCTCTTGCTATGACCTTCCCATGGTTCAAAAAGGCGATCTCGCTGCAGCGCTCAGCTTCTTCCATGTAATGCGTAGTGACAAACAAGGTCTTGCCTTCGCTTACCAAAGTATAAAAAATATCCCATATGCGCTTACGCGTGATGGGATCTATCCCAGCAGTAGGCTCATCTAAAAACAGTAACTTAGGGTCATGTGCTAGTGCACACACAAGAGAAAGTCGACGTTGATACCCTCCTGAGAGCTCGCCTGCCTTAGTGTCCTTATAAACATCAAGTTCATACTTTTGCATAAGATGTTCAAATCTTTTTTCATCTGTAACATCGTATAAACTGGCATAAAAACGAATATTTTCAATAACACTTAGTTCAGAATAGAGTCCAAAATGTTGAGAGACATAACCGATCTGGCTTTTGATCTCACTGCTGTCTTTACGCAGATCCAGTCCTACTATGTCCGCACTGCCACTGTCTGGTTCGATGATACCTGCGAGCATACGAATAGTGGTTGATTTTCCTGCTGCATTGGGTCCCAGAAGTCCAAAAATCTGACCTTTTTGTATCTCTATGTTCAAGGGTCCAATAACGCGTTCTTTACCGAAGTCTTTGATTAATGCTCGAGTTTGAATTATCATCTTTCCATTATAGCATTATTGAAATACCATCTTGAATAGATAGTTAATTGCAAAAGGAGTTCACTTAATGACAAGTTTTTTAATAGATTTACAAAATTTTGCTACACTATTAAAAAGTATGAAGGTTTTAAATGGAAGGTCAAGTGGAAGTAAGTTTTACAATTTTATGTGAGAATGATTTTAATAAAGAGATTTCATTATCTGAATTGTTACAATCAGAAAAGGTCCTTAAGGCTATTAAGAGTGATTTTTGTGAAGGTGCAAGAAACCTTACCATTGAGTCAGACGCTAAGGATGTTAAAATAAACATTAGTTCGGAAAAGAAAGAACATTCACATATTATTGAAAAAGATGATATTCAAGATATTTTAGAGTTGACAGAAGAGTATGCAAGAAGCCAGAAACTTCTTAAGGGAGCATGTTCGAGGATAGAACTTAAAAACTTTAAGACAGTGGAGTCTTAGCTTTTATTAGCACCTTGTTTACTAGAAGGGATCTTAATGACCTTACGTTTTCGTGCAGGTTTACTTGAGGTATGCGTAGCATCTTTTTTACCTCTATAATCGTTTGAGTTGTTAAAAGGTTTTTTGTCGCCCTTTGGTTTATCCCAGTCTTTTTTACCCAGAGAGTTTTTCTCTTTTAAATCAGCTTTAGAATCTTTTAAATATTTAGTTGCATCGTCTTCAATTTTTTTCAAATCTTCTTCGGAGACCTCTTCCCCACGTTTCTCAGCTCTTTCTCTAAGCTTTTGTTGTTTATCTCTAACCTTTTGTTTTGCCTCTTCTTCTTGAGCTTGTTGAGCCTTGGTCGGACGGTGAGGTGGGTTTTTTGTTTTAGTTGATTTTAATACCTCAAATCCTTGAACAGCTTCTCTTGGAAGGTTCTTTCCTAAAAGCATATCTATTGGATACAGTTGAGACTCTTCTTTGTCTGATACAAGGATGAGTGCTATAGTTGAGGTGTAGGCAAGACGTTTCATATAAGTTTCAGCGTCAGAAGGAAGGTCGAAGCTGATGAGTACATCAAAGCTTCCTTCTTTAAGCTCTGATAGGCCTGCATCATTACTAAGGGTTAAGTTTTTGTCTTTAATCTCTGTGGTACTTGTGTTGGCTTTTGAAAGCACAAGGATTTTTTTACCCTCATAAAAAGAGGTTAGGTGTTTAAGAAGTGCTTGTTTACGAGAAGCTTCACAGACATGAACCTTATGGTTATGGCGTTTTACAGAGTTTGTGTATGACATTTGTATTCCTTAGTATTAGCAGTGATAATTAATGGGAAGTATATCCCAAGCAAGCTTTATTATAGACCCTTATATTAGATATAATATGAAAAACAATAAGTAAAGAAGCTCATTCATGATTCAACTTTCAAACCTTTCAAAAAGCTATGGGGAACAAGAACTGTTCTCAGGCCTTAACTTTAAACTTAACGCAGGTATGAAAGTGGGTCTGGTAGGACGAAACGGTTCAGGGAAATCGACCCTATTTAAAATTATCTTGGGTGAAGAACATTATGATGAGGGTGAACTTATTATTCCTAAGGGATACAAGATAGGCGCACTTAAACAGCATCTGGAATTTTCAGAGCCAAGTGTACGAGAAGAGGCTGCCCTTGCGCTAAGTGAAGAACAACAATATGAGACCTATAGAGTAGAAAAAATCCTTTTTGGTTTGGGGTTTAGCTTAGAAGACTTAGATAAGGATCCTCTGTCTTTTTCAGGGGGATATCAAATTCGTATAAATCTGGCAAAGCTTTTAGTAACAGAACCGAACTTACTGCTTCTTGATGAGCCTACTAATTACCTAGACATTCTTTCCCTTAGATGGTTGAAGTCTTTTTTACGAAGTTTTCAAGGTGAGGTTATCTTAATCACGCACGATAGAGACTTTATGGATGGCATTACCAGTCATACCGTAGGTTTGGTGCGAAAAAATTTAGAAGTGATTGCAGGAAATACACATAAGTTTTATGCCCAACTTTCAGCCAATGATGAACTTTATGCAAAACAAAAAATTGCGAATGATAAAAAGCGTAAAGAGTTAGAAGACTTCATTGCTAAAAATAAGGCAAGAGCCTCAACGGCAGCTCAGGCACAGTCAAAACAAAAGCTTTTAGAAAAAATGGACAAGATGGATGACCTGTGTTTTGACGGAAGTTTAGAGTTTGACTTTAACTATAAGGACACAGTTTCAAAGGTACTTTTAGATGTTAAAGATTTAAGCTTTGGATATACCCCGGATAAGGTACTGTTTAAGAATGTCTCTTTTACGCTAAAAAAAGGAGAGTGTTTAGCCATTATCGGTAAGAACGGTACGGGTAAATCAACCCTTCTTAACACTATAGCCGGAGAATTAAAACAACTTAGTGGAAGTGTAGAGTCACATTCAAGCATAGAATTTGGACACTTTGGACAAACCAATATACAAAGACTAAGTCCGACTCAAACGGTGATGGATGAGATCTATTCAGCAGACCCAAAACTAGGTGAGGCTAAGGTAAGAAGTATTTGTGGAGCGATGATGTTTTCAGGAAACTCTGCTGATAAAAAGGTTTCCCTTCTTTCAGGGGGAGAAAAATCAAGGGTGATGTTGGGTCAGATACTCGCGCGTCCTTCAAATCTTCTTTTTCTAGATGAACCAACCCACCACTTAGACATAGACTCCATTGAAGCTTTAACCAAGGCAATTGAGCGTTTTGAGGGTGGGTCTATCATAGTCTCTCACTCGGAAGAGCTTTTAAGACGTGTTGCTGACAGACTTATCATTTTCTCAAAAGATGGGGCAGAGTATTTTGATGGGGGATATGAACGCTTTTTAGAAAAAGTAGGCTGGGATGAAGACGAAGAAGAAGTCAAAGATAAACCAGTAGTTAAGGGAAATAAAAAAGAGAACAAGAAAATACGTTCAGCTCTTATACAAGAACGTTCAAAGGCAACAACCCATCTAAAAAAAGAGATAGAACAGCTTGAAAAATTTATTATGGAAACTGAAGAAAAATTAGAAGTGGATCATGAAGAACTAGAAACTGCTTCTGCCTCAGGTGATAATGACAAGATTATGGAGCTGTCTGCACTTATTGGAAAAGATGAGGCTGAGATAGAAGAGAAGTTTGAACGTCTTGAAGCAGTACAAAATGAACTTGATGAAATTACGGCTATGTATGAAGATAAATTGGCCGAGCTGACAGTATAAAAAGAGTGTCGTTGTCTGCCAAATACTTAAACTTTTTCCGATGTGAAAGTACTTTTCTAGAAGAAGAGTGGGTGAAATAACTGTAGCAGTTATTTAATATTGTAATAGATTATGTGTTTGATAAGATTTTTGAAAGAATGTGTAAAATAGGAAGTTTTATCTCCTCTGTAGTAGTAGATACTTAAAGCGTTATTCCATGTTGTTGAAATTTTATGATAATATGAAGACATAACAATTAGGGAATTGGGGATATATGTCTTATCAGTTTATGGAAGTTAGTTCAAAAGAGCAGCTCGACAAAGTGTTTGCGTTTCGGTATGATATTGTCTGTGAGAAGTTGGGGGTGACTGAATTGGAGAATTGTGAAGTTGGCCGTGAGACTGATGAATATGATGCCTACTCTGTGCATTTTGCTGCTTTTGATGAGGCAGATGAAGTCGTTGCCTGTACCCGTCTTATTCACCACTCTCCCATCGGTTATCCGATGACAAACAATATGGAATACGACACAACCGCTTGGAGCTTTGACCCGGAACGGCTAAGTGAAACTTCCAGAATCTTTGTTTCGCCGAAGATTCGTAGTATAGAAAAACTTAAACCTTTGTTCAATACTTTAAAAACTATTGGTTACTCTAAGATGATAGAGCTTGATATTGCTTACACATTCGGTGCCTTAGAAAAATCATTTTTCAGACTATTGAGAATGCTAGGTTTTCCTTATAAACGTATAGGAGATGTTCAGACCTATGTCGGTCAGCGATACCCCTGTGTTATGTATACGGATGAAATGTACGCTGCCAACTCCGAACTCCTTGACGAAGGTACAGTACAATGAAAACCTTATTTATTAGCACGCTCTTTCTTTTATTAAGCAGCACCATATTAGAGGCAGAATCAGTGTCTAATGAAACAAAGACAATAGTCCAAGAGCTTGAACATTTTACTCAAGCGGCTACAGTAACGAAGGTCAATGAGCCGTACCAGCCTTACCTTATCACAGTCCTAGAAGGTAAAAGGCTCGAAAAACTTGGTGTTTCAACGCTTGGAGAAGCATTGGAACTTGTTCCAAGTGTAGATATCGCCACTGACCTTCTCGACATGAAAACACCGATTTTTCGAGGGTCAAATTCTTTTGCCTTCGGACAGGTAAAACTACTTATTGACGGGATGCTTGCTAATGATAGCTTTATTGATGGTTTTGCAAGTTATCTTTATATGCCGATTGAAATAATTAAACGAATTGAAGTAGTCCGCGGTCCAGGAAGCAGAACAGACGGTATTAACGCCTACGCAGGTTCGATACATGTCATCACCTATGCCGAAGAGATTGGTGAGCCGGTAAATCGTGTCTTTGCGAAGACCGGCTCGCATGACTTGCGTGTCGGTGGTTTTACCTCCTCTTTCAGTGAGGGCAAGCTCAAAGTACATGCCGACGGTTACTATAAAAAGGACAACAAGACACTTTTTACTGGTCCGGACGCAGCTGCCTATTTGGGAAATCCTACACTTACACAAAGCGGAGATGCTCCGTTACAGACAACAAGTTATGCACTTGGTCTGCAGCTTGATTATAATGATTTTAACCTAAAAGCACGAGGTACCCAGTTTATTCATGGTAGTGCCTACGGTCTTAACGGTTTGCTTCCGCAAGAAAGTGACCGCATTGAGGTACCTTCTTATTTACTGGAGTTTGGGTGGGACAAAGATTTTGGTGATCTGAAGGCGATTGTAAAAATTGGAACAAAATATGACAGTTTTAAAAGTGATGCTAGACTTATCCATCCGGGCTTTGTACTGCCCAATTCTGATAATACGGGACTAGTGACCTTTACGGATGGATTTTATGGGATCCATGAGGCTGAACAACGTTCTTTTTACCAGTCAACTTATCTGAAGTACAAGGGAATAGAAGATCATACTATTACCATAGGCTATCGTCTAAGCAAGGAAGACACCTATGATGTAGTGACGAAGACAACGGACAGGGACAGCGGTACGGGTTTAGTCGATTATACGCAGACACTTCCATTCTTTGACGTGAATGCGCAGCGTGATACAGTCATGTTCTCTGTTCAGGATCAGATGGAGATCGGGACAAGGCTGAGTGTACTCTACGGTATCAATATCGAGGATACTTCGCTCTCAGAAACCCAGTATGACCCGCGGATCTCACTGGTATATCAAAGTGATATGCAGCGTATTTACAAAGCGATCTACAGCCATTCGCATCGGAACCCTTCGTGGCAGGAACTTTATACGCTTAACAATTCGGCGCGTGTCGGAAACACCAGTCTTACTCCTGAGACTGTGGATGCTTTTGAGCTTGCCATGATCCAAAAGTTTAACGGGTCAAGTTATGTTCAGGCGGATGTTTTCTACTTGATCAACAAAGATCAAATTGATAGAAATAATGTTGGACATGTGTATCTAAATAGCAATAATACAGACATATACGGTCTTGAACTGGAGATCAATACTCAGATAACGCCGCATGACGAGCTGTATGCAAGTTATTCCTATGTCGATGGTTCGGATGATAAGGGAAATGATCTTGCAAATGTTGCTCATCATCTTGCAAAAGCGAGTTATATTTACAATCTCACCACAGCGCTCAATGCGGGAGCCATCCTTAAATATGTTGGAGATAAGTCACGTATAGAAGGTGATCTACGCAAGGATACACCTTCTTATATGACAGCAGATGTTTCTATGCGCTATCACAACCTTCCAAATCAATTTAGTGTGACTTTCAGTGTTAAAAATCTGGCGGATGCAAATGTAGCGTATCCTTCAGAGCCAAATACCTATGTAAACGACTATCCGCAGGATGGCCGCACATTTCTTTTCTCTTTGAGCAAGGAATTTTAATGCGCTTGTGGCTATTGATCGTTCTTACTGCCATACCGATCTTTGGATTTAACTATAATCCGCTATTACTTGAGGCTCAGGCATCTTTATTTCCAAAATTGCTTATGCTTGCACAAGAACCTGAAAAGCTTCTCGTCAAAGAGAATATTGTTGTTGCTATTATTCATGAGGCTGAAGATATTGAGTCGGCTTTAAAGCTCAAGTCTCTGATGGAAGAACAATATGAAGATGCTATAGAAGGGTATCCTTTTACTATAGTTTTGTTAGAATACTCCAAACTCAATGAGGACATGGAAGTTAGTGCTGTAATCGCTCTGCACTCAGAAAAGTATTTAAATAAACTTGCGCAACTGGTTATCAAGAAAAAAATTGTTTCTTTTGTCAGTGATGCGGCCTATCTGAAAGAGGGCTTTCTTTTTTCCCTGAATCTTGAGCGTTCGACGGTGATCTATATGAACAAGCCGATACTTCCATCTTATGGGATAGAATTTTCGGATACACTCTATCATGTTGTAAGGTTTTTTGATGAAAATTAAGAAAGCATATTCACTCTCTACTAAGATTGTTTTTTTAGTTGCCCTTATTTCTTTTGTGGCCTTTTTTACGATCTTTTTGGTATTTGATAAAATAAATAAAGAGGCACTTTATACTGCGGAGAGAGAAAAAGCCGAGACGATCGTCGAAATGCTTACTCCGATATTGGCCGTTGAACTTTATTTAGGCAGAGATGCAAATATTTTAACCTTGGCTCGTCAGGTTACCTCAAACCCAAACATCCTTTCTTTTAAGATTATTAAAAATGGGCAGAGTCTTGTCAATATCGTGAATACGGATAGTGAGATAATCGATAATAAAGAAGGCTTTAATGTACAGACCGAACTGATGCATCCAGTTACGAAGGATACTATGGCGATGCTCTATCTGTCCTATTCCAGTGCACATTATTATGATCTTGCAATGCAGTACAGAACGGTTCTTTTGGTTACTCTTGGGGTACTGGGTCTATTGATCGTATTTTTTACATTTTATATCCGGTATCTCCTTACTCCACTGAAAAAAATCGCTTTGGAGGTAAGTGCTCTTGTCCCGGGACAGGAACTTGTACTTCCGTCTTATGAGAAGAATACCGAAATCGGGAACATTGCGGATGCTCTTAAAGAGATGCATATCCGAATCTCGGACTATGCGCAACAGCAGGAAAATATTGCCGGATTTTTGGAAAAAGAAGTTGCGAATAAGACGGTTCAGTTACGCAGTCAACTGTATACTGATACTCTTACAGGATGTCCAAATCGTATCCGGTTAGTGGAAGATCTGGCGAATGTGGATGATGGGATATTACTCATTGTTAACATTGACGGATTTCAGCAGATCAATGACTTTTACGGACATGTGGCAGGAGACCATGTTCTCAGTTCGCTGAGTGAGACACTGAAGCAGCTTACTAGTACTCAGCCTGATATGACAGTGTATAAACTCTCCGGTGACGAGTTCGCCATCTTTACCAACCATTCTATAGGTTACCATAGTCTTGAGCTGTTTTTAAAAGGTTTAGGTGATCGTATTGAAAATGTGCCTATTTATTATGAGGAAGCCAAGATCAAGATACAGGTGACGATGGGGACTACTGTAAATATCGATGATGGGATGGAAAAAGCTGATATCGCACTTAAGACAGCCCGTATAAATCATAAGCCGTTTATGATCTATGATGGAAGCCTGAACATCGAACATCAGTATCATCAAAATATGCAATGGGTCCAAAGACTGACGGTGGCTATTGAAAAAGACCGCATTGTTCCATACTATCAACCGATTTTTGATAACAATACGGGTGAAATTGTAAGTTATGAATGTCTTATTCGCTTAATTGAAAAAGACGGTAATGTTTTGACTCCATTTCATTTTCTTGAGATCTCTAAAAAAGCACGACTTTATACCCGACTGACAAGTATTATGGTTGAAAAAAGCTGTCGTCATTTTTCAGGTAAAAGCGATCACTTCTCAATCAATCTCTCTGTGGATGATATATTGGATGAGGATACGGTCTTTTTTATCAAAGTGCAAATAAAAATGTATGGTGTTGAAAAGCAGATTATTTTTGAGATCCTTGAATCAGTGGGAATCGAAAACTATTCAGAAGTCTTAAGCTTCATCGAGGAGATGAAGGCTCTTGGATGCAGGTTTGCGATAGATGATTTTGGTTCGGGATATTCCAACTTTGAGCATCTGTTACAGCTCAAAATTGATTACATAAAAATCGATGGCAGTCTTATTCGTAATTTGCATACTGATCCAAATGCGACATCAATCATCGAGGCAATTGTTCATTTTGCCCATAAACGTAATTTGATATGTGTTGCTGAATTTGTACATAATGCAGAAGTAAATGAGATAGTTAAAAAGCTCGGTATCGAACGTTCTCAAGGTTTTTATCTTGGAGAACCAAGATCAGATACCCTTTAATTAAGTGTAGCTTCTCTTCCATCTTACTTGAGCGCAAGATAGAAGAGAAGCTAAATAAACTCCAGGCTTTTAAAAGATAGAAAGCCCAGTTTTTGTTGTAAAAAGCTCTAGGGCCTTTGTCCCTACTAAAGAGTTTCCATGTTCGTTTAGAGCAGGGGAGAAAACTGAGATACTCATCTTGCCTGGAACTACAGCGACAATCCCTCCACCTACACCACTTTTACCGGGAAGGCCCACTCTAAAAGCAAAGTCTCCCGAAGCATCATAATGCCCGCATGTAAGCATCACAGCATTAATACGCTTCGTCTGCTGAGGTGTTATAAATGTTTTATTTGTAAGCGGATCGGTACCATTGTTACTTAGATAGAGCATGGAACGTGAGAGCTCTTTAACGTTCATGGCAACAGAACACTGTTTGAAGTAGGTCTGTAGAACCTCAGTGATATCATTGTCAATATTGTTAAAGCTCTTCATCAAATTAGCGAGTGCGGCGTTTCTAAAACGGTGTTGCATCTCAGATTGGGCCACTTCTTCATTTATTAGTACATCTTTGTTGTCTCCGCTTTCTTGAATGAACGAGAGAATGGAGTTGATAGCATTGTTCGCACCTTTATAACGTGATACAAGACTATCGCTTACAACTATAGCACCCGCATTGATAAAAGGATTACGAGGGATGCCTGATTCATACTCTAACTGCACAAGGGAGTTAAAAGGATCACCTGAAGGCTCCCTCCATACACGGGAATACAACTCACTTTGGTAATACTCAAGTGCAAGCGTAAAGGTAAAGACCTTAGAAATACTTTGAATGGAAAAGGCAGTGTCTTCACATCCAACACTGTAGACATGACCATCATGACAGGTTATCGCCATAGCAAACTGCATTGGATCCACACCTGCTAGAGCAGGAATATAGTCAGCTACCTTTCCTTTTCCTAGGAGGGGTTGTATCTCTTCTTCAATCTCTTCTAATATTTTTTGAAAGTCCATCTTTTCTCCGTTACCATCTGTCTTTTTTCCATTGTTCTTGTTGCTTGGATGTCAAAAAACTCCATGCAACAAAACGGGTTAGCTTGTTTCCCTGTTTCATCTCAATGGTTTTAATATCAACAGCTTTCACTTGTTTTAAAACCTTGTATATGATATCGAGATTTTCTTTTTTTGAGACTAAGCTAGAAAACCATAAACAGTTTTTAGCTCGCGACGCACTCTGTTTTATCATTTTGGTTATAAAGGCTATCTCGCCTCCGGGATACCAAAGTTCATTGGCTTGTCCACCGAAGTTTAGGAGTTGTTTGTTTGTATTACCGAGGTTTTTATTTTTCCTTGTGGTTCCCGCTGCAGCTTCTTTATATGACTTGTGAAAAGGCGGGTTACACAGGGTGAAGTCAAAGTATTCATCTTTATGAAGTACACCAAAAAAGATCTCATCTGCATTGTCTTGTAAACGACACTCGATATGGCCTTTTAAAGAGGGGTTTGTGTTGATAATGTTTCGTGCTGAGTTTAAAGAGCTCTCATCTACATCAACAGCAACGAAGTCCCAGCCATAAAGGCTATGTCCAATGATGGGATAGATAAGATTTGCTCCCGTTCCAATATCAAGTGCTTTTATCTTCTGAGGTATAACATCTTTATCTGCTAAAAGATCTGCTATATAATGAATATAGTCAGCGCGTCCGGGTATAGGAGGGCAGAGAGAGCTCTTAGGAATGTCATAGTTTTTAATCTTATAAAAATGGGAAAGAAGAGCCTTATTTAAAAGTAGCACTGCCTGCGGGTTTGAAAAGTCTATAGAAAGATTGTCAAACTTATTCAAAGACACAAAAGGCGCAAGTTCAGGCTTTTCTTTAATAAGCTCTTTAAAATCATAAGGGGCATTATGCAGGTTGCGTGGGTGCAATCCTTTGTCATGTTTTAAGGTCATATCTCTCTTTATTGTATTTTCTATATTATACAGGGAATTTTTCCGTAGAGGATAGCTTCTTGTGTTATATTAACTTGATAACTATTTGATAAAATTTCTCCTATGAAAATATGGACTTATAAAACACTACTTTTTTTACTCTTAACACCTTTTCTTTATGCGGATGAATATGCCAGTTTTATAAGCGCTCAGTATGAGATACGTGACTTCGATAACTCTAAGCAGAAGGACGAGGGTGTGAATAAGGTTTTCACCCTTAAACAGCGTCTCAATAAACATGATTTCCACTTGGCCTATGAAAGAACAGAAACCCAAACAAAACCGCATATTCCGAAAGATTTAAAGGTCAATAAGTTTTATGCCCGTTATGCCTACAAGCTCCAAAAAAACATTTCGATGTATGGGGGGTATATCTATATTGATGACAACCTTGTTTCTACTGATGGAGGAAGAATCTATAGCCTTGGTATGGAGTATAAGCCTCGAAAACCTCTGGCCTTTGAGATAAGTGCTTATTACGGGGATTATCCCATCATGAAGACGTATCAACTTGATCTAAAACTGACTTATAAACATCGTTTTGAAAAACTTCAAAGTATAACTGTCCTTGATGCAAAACAGATTAGTGTTACGCAGTGTAATCCGGGTTCTATATGTTCAAAGGCACAGGACTATTATCTGACTCCAGGTTTTAGGCAGAAATTCGTTTATGATGGGTATTATGCAGGAATGGGGGCGTACTTTTCAAAACGTGCCTTTGCCGTAATGCATGACGGGTTTAGAGTTCAGCATCATGCTATGGAGTTTGAGAAGACCATGATGGGTATGATAGGAAAGAAGATAAAGGGTTTTGATCTTAGTCTGTCATATATCTATCAAGAAGCCGAAGAACTCCCCTCTGAGACAAAAAATGTTGAGGTAAGAAACACTCTCTTGTTGTTAGGGTATAGTTTTTAAGTATACATAATAAAACATTATGTAAGAATGCGGATTCAAAAGGTACTATATGAATCTACTTAAACCCTTAACGTATATCCCCATTCGTTATCTCTTACCGCTTGCATGGATATTTGCGATTATTTTATCTTCTTTATATGCCTATGAATCTGTAAAATCAAAACACTTAAAAAATACTATAGAGACAAGATACTTGCAAGAACTTAACTTTTTTGAACACTCTAAAGAGACAGCCTCTCATGCTATGAAAACGGTTGAGATAAAACAATTGAAAAAGATATTTACACTTTTTTCTACTGAGAAAGAGCGCACCTTGGGAATCTACTCTTTTAAGGAAAAGCAAGATCTAAGCCCAACGAATTTGACCTTGATGTTGGAGTATGACGGATATAAGGCCAGCAAGCAATTTGAAGGTCTAAAAAAGAGTTTATGCGAAAAAGACAGGGTTATAAGCTTAAAGGTAAAAGAAGGACTCTGGTATTTCTTCTCTAGCATAGGTGAAGAGTGTGAAGGTCTTTTGTATTTTGAACGTGTAAACCTTATTGATAAGATGCTTCATGATCAAGAGGACTTTTACGAGCTGGTCATGAAGCTTGTAAGCGGTCTTTTTTTAGGGATGATTGTTATCAGAACAGCCATATACTTTCTCTTTCATAAACGCTTAGGCATACTCCTTTCTAGGATGAAAAAGAGTACAGAATCATTAACACACACCGGAGAGCTTCTAGAAGGAAATGATGAGATTGCAGAGATTTCTAAGGCTTTTGATGCCGCTTCGCACCAACTCAGAGTCATTTTAAATGATATGTACACCTTTATCGCTTTAATTGATGCACAGGGGAAGATGGTTTTTGTCAACAATGCTCCCCTAAAGATATCGGGTTTAGAAGTTGAAGATATTTTGGATAAGCCCTTTTGTGATGCCTTATGGTGGTCTTACTCACAGAGCGTAAAAGATGAGGTTTGTGAGATCTTACAAAGGGCTATGACGGGAGAAAAGGTCCAAGAAGAGATACAGATAGAAATAGCCCACAAACAGAAGATTTGGATTAACTTCAATATTCATCCTGTATACAACCATGAAGGCCACCTTTTGCATCTTGTGGCAGAGGGCGTTGATATCACACGTCAAAAAGAGGCTTATGCCAAACTCATAGAGCAAAATCCAAAGGCACAAATGGGAGAGATGATGGACGCGGTGGCCCATCAGTGGAAACAACCCTTAAATGCCTTGAGCCTGCATGCGGAACTTTTAAAAGAGGACTTTTCAGAGGGGAAGATCGACAGTAACTATATAGATGGGTTGACTGAAGATATTTTTTCACAGATAGAGCATATGCAGATCACCTTAAATGAGTTTAGAAGTTTCTTACGTCCGAATACAAAAGTGAGTCAGGTCAGGTTAATAGAGATAATACAGGCTGTTCAGCTCTTGATTAAAGATGAGTTTGTTAATAACGCTATCTCTATTGATGTGGAGATAGATGAAGGAATTGAACTCTTTGTCAACAAGAGTGAGTTTAAACATATTCTTCTAAGCATTTTAAATAATGCGAAAGATGCCTTTAATGAAAAAGAGATTGAAGACAGATGGATTAAGATAAAGGCATCAAAATCATCTCAAGGTATGACTTTACAGATAGAAGACAATGCGGGTGGGATAAAAGCCTCTGTCATACGTCATATCTTTAAGAAGGGTTTCACGACCAAAGAAGCAGCTGAGGGAACAGGTGTGGGGCTTTTTCTAAGCTCACAGATTATACAAAAACTTGGTGGGAAAATATCGGTTGAAAACACAGACAATGGCGCCTGTTTTATTATAGAGATTTAGAAAATTGCGATAATGCATATTATCGCATACTTGATTTAAAAGCTAAAACTCTGTTTCTTAAAGACATTGAACTTAGTTGCAATATCAAGGTTCTCAAGTTTTAGACTTTTTAATGCTTTTGGGTTGACAAGGTAGTAGCCTAAGATGACTTCGACCTTATCTTCTTTTTGGAGTGTAAAGTCATAGTTTATACTTCTTTTTTCTTTTGCTTGTATCATGGTGTCTTTAAGGGTAGTATCTGCTGCCCAAGGCATGGCAGGTTTTCCATTTTTTCCGATAACACGTACAAAAACTTCATCTTTAAGATCAATAGTTTCATTTTTTCTGTTAACACTTACTTTTAAAACAGCCATACGAAGCGGATGAAGTAGTAAGGCGTGTGTTGTATGGTTGTCTATATGAACGGTGAAGTCAGTACTGTTTTTGACTAAGGAAATATCCACATATTGTTGTAGAAGGTCAGAATGGGCATGTGTTCCTGCAAAACCATGAAAGGCATGTTCTTTAGTGTCTTTAAAGCTCGAGACACTTCCATCAACTTTTGGCATATGACAGCTTACACAGTTTGCCCCATCCATTTCATTGTCTATGTTTGTTGAACAAACATTAAGACCCCATTTATTTCTTTTATGGGAGTGACATCCTGCACATACATTTCCATTTTGAATATGTGTATTGCCCTCAGTAATAATCCCATGATAAGGTGAGTCTACATGCTCTTTCAAGGTGCCAAAGTAATTTCTTTCATCTTTTGACATGATGTTAGTGTTAGACTTTTTATGCAGTTGTATAGATTCGATGCGGTGGCAGTAAGCACAACTAATCCCTTCTTGATGGGTTTCATTTTTACTATCAGGAAGACCTTTTTGTCCTTTGGTCAGCATTTTATCAAGGTTGTCTGCACCGGGAGTGTGACATTTAGCGCAGCCATAACGTTCTTGTTTTAAGTTCTGAGGATGTTTTGCCCATACTGCGGCATGAATGGGGTCTTTTTGTGGTGTTGAATTGGCATGAACAGAGGTGTAAAACTCATTATATATCTGTGTATGACAAGATTTACACTCTTGACTTTTGGCAAAATTGTGTACAGCGTCATTAGAAAAAAGAGAATTTAGTAAGAGTGAAAGTAAAATAAGTGTTTTCATTTTGAACCTTTATAAGTAAGATTTTATCAAAATACAATCACATTCTTATCGTAGAAAGTGGCATTTAAGTTGAAATAACAGACCAAACAGTTTCTATAATCTAAATACCAAGTTTCTTTCATTATAATGGTGTTTTTAAAAGGAAAGAAATGAAAATATTTATAATTTTAACAGTACTTGTTTTTTCAGTATATGCAGCACAGATAGATGAGTTTGCTTCGGATGTCTCTTATGAAAGAGATTACAATAAAGCCTTGCAAATGGCACAAGAACAAAACAAGGTGCTAATGCTTGTACTTGTTGGAGACTACTGCCCCTGGTGCAAAAAATTTGAAAGGAAAACTTTGAAGTCTCAGGAGGTTAGAGATGAGATTTCTAAAAACTTTGTTCCTCTTGTTATCGACAAGTATAAGGATAAGGGAAGTTACCCCGAGGAGTTTTATGCACCTGTTATTCCGGCAGTGTATTTTATAGACCCGAAAACAGAAAAATCTCTTTTAGAGACTGTGGCTTATATGAAAAAAGACGAGTTTTTAGAAAATGCTGATGATGCTCTGAGCCTGTGTTCCAAAGGATTGAAATAATGCAGAAGTTACTTTTAATACTCCTTTTTACAAGTCAGATTTTCTCAGCTTCTATTTATACTCTGGATAATATCCGTGACTTAAACCTTTATATCGATAATCAAACAGACTTTATGGACAAAAAAGAGATTAAGAAACTATTGACTAAAAAACTTGAAAAATCTGGCTTTGTTTTTGGCCAAACTGATGCGCTTATTTTAGTCATCAAGATCAAAGCCCTTGAGATAGAAGAGTCGATGGCGATACATGTTTCTATCGGTTTAGGTGAAGAGGTAGTGACCAGACGTAAGGATAATATAGAGACTTTTTCATACACTTATATAGAAAGTAAGTTTATAGAAGGGTATGAGCCTAAGGAAGACACGACAGAAGCCTTAAACAGTTTAGTAGATGACTTTATAGCCGCTCATAAAGACGATAACTAGTTGTTATTGATATAGTGGGCTACTGCATCTTCATCATTACTATGATTGCTGATGACAGTAGCGTGTTCTTTTGCTTCATCTAGGGCATTACTCACTGCTACCGAAGTTCCTGCAAGTTTAAACATCCCAATATCATTAATACTATCACCAAAAACGGTCATATCTTTCAAATCTCTATTAAGATACTCGGAGAGTTTAGAGAGACCGTGAGCCTTGTCTCCAAGGGGGTCTAAGATGGTTAAGAAGTAGCCTCCACTATAGTTCTCAGGTGAGAGTTTAAATTCAAAATACTGAGAATACAGTGATTTTAAATGCTCTGTTAGAGGAAGCATCTCTTCATATGTTCCCATATATACAACCTTGAAGGTTTTCTCTGTGGCATAAACATTTTTATATTGTTTAAGCCTTGGGTCTTTTTTGAAGTTTTCTAGTAAGTGCTTTTGTATTTCAGTCTGCTGTAGAGGAAAGTCAAAAGATTCATTGAGTGAATCATCTTTTAGCCCGATGACAAAGGGATAGAGGTTATTAGAACGTATGGCCTCTTGTATCATAGCATTGGCTATATCTTTGTTGAGAAATTTAGTATCTATGATCTTTTTATCAGGCGAAACAATAAAGGCGCCATCAAGCAAGATCATAGGTGCGTTGATCTCAAAACCTTGAAGCAGGTGTGTGGCTGAGTAAAAGCTTCTTGCCGTAGCGATAGAAACAAATGAATCTTTACTTTTTGCATTCCATATCTCTTTGGTAAAAGGGCTGATACTAAGGTCAGAGCGTAAAAAGGTGTGGTCGAGGTCAGTTATGTAGGTTTTATTCATTAGTGCAATTATAACATGCTAAACGAGGAGTCAGCGTTATTATAAAAATAACGCTGAGTAAGATCTTTTAAACTGAGAACTCAGTTACCCACAAATCATGAAGATTACAAAAACTAAGTGCGTAAAGCTTAGTGTGCTTGCCCTTGATCTCATAAGTAGAGATGGCTTTTTTATCACTTGGAAAAAATACATTTTCACCAAGTACTTCACCGCTTTCAGTGACGATAGAGTGTTTAACGATGTAGTGCGTGTCTGACATACCGTGTTTAGTCTCTACCGTTGTCTTACCATCTTTTGTTGTGATAACTGGAGCATGGCTACCTGCTTTCCCTTCCCAACGACCTTGGTTGTCTTTCGAGTAGGCAAAGATATTTTTAGGTGTGTTTTCACCTGCTATTGATGTGCTAACAGCTGCCATCAGGCCAGCTGATGCAACAAGTGATGTTTTCATGAAGTCTCTACGGTTGTTCATATTGTTTCCTTTAAATTAGTTTGTGTAAGTAGTATAGCAATTTAGAGTTACTCTTTACTTAATTCGGCTTCATCAAGCATGGTATAAAAACCGGCAATCTCTAAAAATCCCTGTGTTGAAAAGTACACGCTTTCATCAGAGCGCACAAAGTTATGCCTAGGTACACCCGTTGTTGGAAAGTGATCGGGGATAAGATGCTGATCTCGTGAAAGATAGACAGGAATATAATCTTTTGTCAGTCTTTTCATTACCGCATCATCAGATAGGGTAGTCTCTTTGTATCTTTTACAAAATTTACAGATATCAGCTCCAATAAATAGGTAAATGTCCTTATTCTCTTTTTTAGCAAGTTCTAAGGCCTCATCATAATCATGTAACCATGTGTATTCAGAACCATAAAGGCTTGAGCCAAATATCATAAAAAATGTAAGTAGTTTAAGTATAGAAAGTTTGGTGCTTTTCATTAGGTCTCCATGTAAAATCGTATTTTACTTTTTTACAGCTGTTTAGGTGATGAGGAGAAAGTTTAACAAGTAATCGTGTAGGAATTGTTAAGAAAAGCAGGAGAAAGACTCTCACCAGAAGGTGAGAATTGTGTTTTAAGCAAGAACGAAAAAAGTCAGTGCAAAGGCAACACCTGCGGCACCCATAAAAACTGAACCAAACAAAAATGATGAGATTAACTTAATCATAGGCTGATACGTCCATTTTACAAGTAAGATAACTCCAGAACCCAAGAGAGAAGGAGCAAAGACATAAGACATAACTTCTAGAAGTCCAAAACCTTGAGGGATGAAAATAAGATTGGCAATGGCCAGATCAGCAACAAGTAAAACAACAAAATAGATACTCATATAACGTACAGTATTAAACTGTTCAAAACATTTTGAAAGTTCTACTTCTTCAGTGACAAGACACTTCATATCAGAAAAATTAGCATCTTTAAGCGACTTTTCTTCACAAATAAAAAACGTTAAAAGAGCGAATATAAGCCCTCCACCTATTAATAACATCATTGTTCCCATGTATAAATCCTTAATGTTAAGGGCACTTTTAAACATCCACTAGGTTTTATAAGCGACCTTGAAATTTCATAACAAATTATTATAACCAAAAAAATGTGATTTATAAGTTTTTATGATTATATTACTGTAGAGTATATTACGTTTTTTTGATAAATACTTAGAGAAGCTAAGCAAATCTTAGCTACGAAGACGTCTTTTTGAGAAGAAGGTTTGTTTAATACCATTGAGGGTTAAGAGAAGACCAAAAAAACTTACTAGGCCTTGCCATAAATAGTTTAACCAGCCTTCATCCATAAGAGCCTTATCTGGATTATCATAAGTATAATAGACCTTAACATCATCTCCCACACTCCATGAGGGATGACTAGACCCCATATTATGTTTAAAGGTGTAAGACTTTGAGTCAACCGTGTACGTGACCATTGGAAAATAGGTGGTAGAGCCATCTGAGTAGCTACTTTTTTTATCTATGATCTTTCCCATGATTGAAGGTGCTGTCTCTAAGTAGGCCTTGCGCTTATTAAGCTCTTGAGTGCCAAAGACAAGCATTCCTATACCTATGAGCAAAAAGATAAGATGGACATAGACAGGAACCTGTTTTACTTCGGCCTGAGATGAGATAAAATCAGGACTGGGTTGATATCCATAGACCCCATCTTCTCCCTTTTTTAAAGGGGCTTTTTCTTCATGCTTAGCCTTCGCCTTTGAAATCATTTCTGAGATATTTGTAACACCCATCTCAGACATCTTTGTGCGCATTTTGTAGTAGATATATCCAAGGGCAAAAAGAAACATGATAAGCGGAGACAGGATATTCCATGAAATAGAAAAGTCTTTTACATTGGAAAAGAAAATACCTAAGGCAACGAGACCTAGAAAGGCGAAAATAAAACCTAAGGCCAGACGTGCAGGACGTTTTATTCTAGCAGTAGTAGGATCCATGTCTTTAACCATCACATCAATTTCTTGACCGATATCATAAGACATAGCAGATGAGCCGATATCGCCTTTTAAACGGTATCTTTGAGTAGTAAAATACTCAACTACAAGATAATAGTAGGTACCAGATGAGGAGTTGTTAGAACTTCTTTTTAACTCTTTTTCATATCCAACGACCCTTCCTTTGATGATTTCAGAAGAGCGTCTAAAGCTATAGGCATCCAAAAGAAAGTAAGCACCAAAAAGAAAAAAAACAGATCCAACGATTAAAACTATAAACATAAATAAGCCCCTAGAGATAGTTTATAAAAAATTTAATGATTATAACTCAGATTTATGCATTGTGTCTTTTAATGTGGAAAGGGTACTTTTTTTATCTAAGTAGCGTTATAATCCTTAAAAATATTTTATTTTTTATAGTTTAATAAGGATATTTATATGGAAGAAAAAAACGAGGTCAGTGAGCAAAAGCTGTATTACGACCCTTTAAGTGTGAGTAGACGAACGCTGCAAAAAAACCATTTTGTACAAGAACATGATAAGTTAAATCTATTAAGTCATTTAATCAAAGAACACAATTATGTCAATACTATCGTTATTGTAAAAACCAAGAAAAGCGCAGACTCTGTCACGACCCTTTTAGAAGAGAAAGGGATTAAAGCCTTAGCCTTACATGCCAATAAAAGCAAAGAAGAACGTGATGATGCGGTAAAGCTTTTTAATGAAAAAAACTGTGATGTCTTAATAACAACGGATATGATCTTACAGTCTTATGAATTTCCTTCTATAAAACATATGATCTCTTATAATCTGCCTCTTGAAGTACAGCATTATTATGCACGATTAGCGAGTATGAATGAAAAGGGAGAAGGTCTTGCTCTGGTATCTCAAGAAGATGAGCATATCATTGATATGCTTGAATGGGCGATGAAGCTTGAGATACCTCAGATAGAAGTAGATGGGTTTGTCCCAACGCCTAAGCCTGAAGTCATACAAACAGGGACAAAAGACAGAACTAAAAAACCCCGTCATAAAAAATCAAAAAATGATAAGATGAAAAATGAAAAGATTAGCAAGGCCTAAGTACAATGGACATAGTTGAGGCAGTGGGTGTAGCTATCATCAATAAAGAGAAACAGGTCTTAATCGCCAAACGCAAGGAAGATAAGCCCATGCCAAACAAATGGGAATTTCCCGGAGGAAAACTTGAGGAAGATGAGAGCCTTGAAGAATGTGGCGTCCGAGAGATAAAAGAAGAGCTTGATTTAGATGTTGTGATAGACAGCTATCTAGGAGCAGAAGATATTCATTATAGAAATAGAGATTTTCGTCTGCACTTATACACAGCACATTTAAAGGACGAAGAACAGAACTATGTTCTACATGAACACAGTGAAGCCGTTTGGGTGGAGTTTTCAGAGTTTGGACTTTACGATTTTCCCGCCTATAAACTGTCTTTTATAAAGCCATTACTAAAGATACTTCAAAAGGATTAGAGATGAAGATCATGATAGTATTAAGTCTGTTGGGCTTACTTGTCTTTAGCGGGTGTACACATAAAAGTGCAGGCATTCATATCAACAGCAATGGTAAAGGCGGAATACATATGAAGGGTGGTGTGTTAAAGTTTTAATTAAAAACTGTACTCACCCTGACTCTTAAGAACTACGAAGTCTAGTATAAAAAGCTCCTATATACACAAGCTTCTGTATAATCATCTAAAAAAATGTAACAAGGATACAGATGCAACTTATTATGGTTCTACTTGGGGCTGTTCTTGGCTTAGTTTACGGGCATTTTGAAGAGGGCTTTATCTTCAGTTCCAAAATTTGTCTTTTTGCCGGCCTTACACTTATTATGCCAACGCTTTTTAATGTCAAGTTCCGTGATGTAAAACTTCTTATTGAACATAAAACAGTCATTATTAAAGGTTTTGTTGTTAATTATCTTTTGATTCCTATCATAGCACTTGGTATAGGTTTGCTTACCAACAGTTTTGGCGTGGCAGCAGGTCTGTTTTTACTCTCTGTATTGAGCGGTGGTGGTATGGTGATGCACTGGATTAAAAAGTCTAATGCCGATACCTCTTTAGGTTTTATTCTTCTGTTTATAAACCTTATCTTTGTCTCTTTATCGCTACTTATGTTGCATAACTTTGGGATATATACAGCCGAGTACTTTGGTGAGTCTTATTCAGACGAGGTTAATGTAAGTAATTTTGCGCGCGCGGTTATCATCTTGCTTATCGTGATTCCTTTTATACTCAGCAGGTTTATATTACTTGTAAAACCTGTTCAGGCCTTCATAGAGAAACAGCGAAAGTACATCAGTAATATCAGTATTTTTGTCATCTTGTTTTACCTTTTCGGTCTTCAAAACTCTCAGATGCTTTTTGAAGTGTATGACTTTGAACCTGAGCTTATCTATATCTCTATTTTGGCGGTGCTGGCTTTTTATTTTTGTATATTTGTTGTCTCAAAACTCAGTTACAATCTAAACTCGGCTCAGGATAAGGCTGCTTTTTGGCATAGTATTACTCGTTACATCACCTTGGCTCTAGTTATATCAACCTTCACAACAAGCACCTTTGGCATAGCGATGATTCTGCCGATTATGTTTGCTTATATAGTTCAGATTCCATTTGCGATCTATATTGATAAAAAATTGGGTGTACAAGAGGTGAAGTAAGAGGAGCTATGTTCCCTAAGGGAACTTAGTTTTTAATGACTTTTGCTTACAACAACAAGCATCTTTATATTGAGGACGATGAAGCGGATAAACTGCCATACAATGTTAGTACGAAGGGAACGTGCAAACTTCCCCGGTATCATGGTCAGGTTCATCTGTTCGCTTTTTTGAAAGTTTAACTCTTCTGGTCTGTCTTCTTGTTTCATGCTAGATCCTTTTGTATTTTAAATTTTATCAGCTTATTCAGGGATAAGTGTCCAACCCGGTCTTAGTTTGGCTTTATGAATAAACATAAAGTGCAAGATATGTTTGATCCAATGTCCCGCTAAGCCAATCTCTCCAAAGGTATACTTGGTATCTCTACCTGTTCCCGGATACTTTTCATAATCAGGTACAACAGGATACACGGTCATCGCAGCCGCTGTTCCCGTAAACAGACCCTTACCGGCAGAAGCCACACAAGCCGCTCCCATCTCAGCCATAGACGCCTTGCGAAGTTCAGCACTATCACCTTTTAAGATCTTGTCGCAAATACTGTGTGCTACCGCTTTCCCGATGATACCAGCAGGCATACCCGTACGTGGAGGAGTAGGGTTGATAGGCGTACCATTTGGTGAGCTCATCGGCTTAGAGATAAGATGCGGTGGGGCAAAGGCAATACCACAGGCAAAGATATTGTCATAACTCGGGTTTTTATACGTACTTGGCCAGTCACTTGCTTTCCAGTTCTCGTAAGCGCCCGCATTATAGTTCGCATCGACCTTCATAAAACCATTAGGTGCGAAAAGTGTCTCGGTGATATCGCTTCCATCTTTTGCATAACCCTTTAATCCAACACCGGAAAAAGGCGGGATTAACATAGCAAAGTCAAATTCTTCTTCACCGGTAGAGCCATCAAGAAGTTCATAATGTGCCTTGCCTTCTTCTATTTTAGAAGTGTGTGCTCCAATAAGCCAGTCAACATTACGCTCAGCAAACAAAGACTCAGCAAAGAGCTTTGAGCTTACCACGTATCCACCAACCTTCATATGAAGACCACCCATACCAAAGTCACCTAAAAAGGCCTCATTTGAGATCCACTTCATATCTGCCATATCGCGAACACCTGCTTTTTTAAGTTCATGTTCTATGTTGAAAATATACTCAAATGCCGCGCCCTGACATGTACAGGTACCATGCCCCGTTCCTACCAGAAACTTCTGACGCTCCCCATTTTTCATCTTTTCTATACACTTATCAAGCTCTTCATTGGCATGAACCGCGTGTTCGGCAGTACAAACAGATACTGTATGCTCTCCCATGCCGTTCTCATCTCCAAGACCCGGTGTAGCAGAGAAGTTCAGTTTGGGGCCTGTAGCATTGATAAGATAGTCATAAGTCACGTCTTCCATACTACCTATTTTATCTTGACCGGTGTACTTTATACTTACAAAAGGTGCATCAGCCTCACTGTTACCTTCCGGATTAATGGAGATTGCCTTGGCTTGCTTATAGGTGATTCCCGCTTTTTTGTAAACAGGAGCCAGCTCAAAGACAACTTCTTCTTTACTCATCTGACCCACACCAACCCATATGTTCGAAGGAATCCAGTTCCATTTTGAATTTGGTGTAACAACAATAACCTCGTGGTCCTTACCTAACCACTCTGCTGCAAATGTAGCGGCTGTATGCCCTGAGACACCCCCGCCAAGTACTAATACTTTTGCCATGACTTCTGCCTTTATGTAGTTATATAAAATAACTTTATATAAGAGTATATGAGCATCTTATCAAAGAATTATCACACAATTACTATAAAAATATAGCTTATGATTTAAATGTGATGTTTTTTAAATATTATTACTATATAATTAGAGTAAATAAGCAATAAGGAGTTTATAATGAGTCATAAACATAAAGCAAAAATTGAGAAACTTTTTGAACATCCGATTTCTGGTAATATTGATATTCACAGAATGATGAGTGCTCTTGAGCATTATGGCGCGAAGGTTGACCTGACTAAGACGCATAAGGCTAAGATATTTTTACGTGATGAAGAATTTGTTTTACCACTTTCACATTCAAATGATTTATCAAAAGATTCAGTGACGTTACTTCGTCATTTTCTAGAAAAAGTAAACCTGGTACCAGCGACCTTATAAACTACTTTAACTAAGTCACAAGAGCTAAAACTTTAGGGTTTTGTTCTCTTGTTAATCTTCTATCAAAAACAACTCACTCTTACCAAAACGAAAGTCTGTTATAATTATAAAAAAAGATTATGAAAACACACACACTTAAAAACCTCATAAAAAATGATTCGGCTTCTATGACACAAGAGAAGATGGAACAGTTGGTAAGCAAAGATATCAATACCACGATACTCGAAGAAGAAAAAGGCTATGTCCTTTTTACATACCTAGGTGTAAAAATGGCGCTTCTTTCAGATGAGGAACATAATAGAATGCGCATCATCTCTCCCATAACAAAATACTCAAACCTGGCACCAAATATCAAAGATTCTTTAATGAACTCAAACTTTCATCTTGCCTTAGATGCTCGTTACGCAGTTACTGAAGACACCTTATACTCGTGTTTTATTCATCCTCTTTCATCCTTAACAGTTGAAGACCTAAACAGCGCACTTAAACAAGTATGTAATCTAGCCTCGAGTTTTGGAAAGACTTACAGCAGCGGCCAACTTGAATTCACCAATAAAAGATAGTTAAAAAGAGATGACGGCAGCAGATATCGTTGATAACTTAGACTGTTTTGCAGAAGAGTTCAAAGGTATTAGTCTTCATGCTAAAAAGATAACGAAAGCAGAGTTTGAAACCTGTACCTTCGTTTCTTGTGATTTCAGCGAAACCTTTTTTTCCTCATGCAGGTTTATCGAATGCACCTTTATAGACTGTGACCTAAGCCTAATGAAATTAACAAGTTCCAAACTAAGTGACCTTAGATTTGATTCTTGCAAGATGATAGGTATAGACTGGACAATGGCTGATTGGAAAAGCTTACTCACCGTAGAACCCCTACAGTTTAAAGAATGTATCCTAAACGACAGTAACTTCTTTGGCCTAGAGCTGGAAGGATTAGTCATAAAAGAATCCCGTGTCAAAGAGGCAGACTTCAGAAACTGTTCCCTAAAAAAAGCCAATTTTCAAGAGAGCGACTTTAAAGGAGCGCTCTTTGATAATACAAATCTGGAAGAAGCGAACTTCACTGAAGCCCAAAATACTCACATAGATATAAGAAAGAACAAGTTAAAAGGCGCAATCTTCAGCCGATATGAAGCGCTTTACTTGCTTGAAACCATGGGAATTGAGTTGGTATAGGACAAAAGATAAAGAGTATAGTCAATAAGAAAAGGAGCATATATGGGACATCATCATAAGGTAAGTGGAAAAAATCTTTTAATTACCGTTATTTTAAACATCATTATAACGGTGGCTCAGTTTATTGGCGGGGTCTTATCAGGTTCACTTGCATTACTTAGCGATGCGGTGCACAACTTTAGTGATGTCCTGTCACTTCTTATCGCGTATGGGGCGAACAGGCTCTCGAGTAGACCAAGCAATGCTGAGAAAACCTTCGGTTACCATAGGGCAGAAATATTAGCAGCACTTTTCAATTCTTCACTTTTGATAGGTATCGCTATATATTTGATTATCGAATCAGTTCATAAACTTTACAATCCGGAACCTATTGAATCAACATGGGTGATAGCACTTGGTGCACTGGGTATCGTGGTGAACTCATTAAGTGTTTGGATAGTAAAAGATGATGCAAAATCAAATATGAATTTTAAAGCAGCTTATTTACATCTTCTGGCAGATGTTATGACGTCTGTTGCCGTTGTTATGGGCGGTGTGCTTATGTACTATTTTAATCTATTTTGGATTGATCCATTTATCTCTATTTTAATAGCCACTTATCTCATCTGGGCTTCTTTTGCTTTAGTAAAAGGTGCAGCCTTCGTTCTCATGCAGTTTACTCCGGAAGGTGTTGAAGTGGATGATGTTGTTAAAACAATAATATCCGCACCTCAAATTGACAATGTTCATCATCTTCATCTCTGGCAATTGGATGAGCATCATATTCATCTTGAGGCACACCTTGATTTTAACGAAAACATATCGATTGAGGATTGCAGCGGTATTATTGATATTCTTGAAAGCCAGTTGCTAGAGTCATTTGATATTTCACATACAACCTTTCAATGTGAATATAACCGGTGCGATAATAAAAACATTATTGTATGATTAAAAAAAGGACGTAGTATGAAAAAAAGCAACGTATTTATCTTGTTAGTTTTACTGTCTGGTATAGGTCTGTGTGCAGATTCTAAGGTACTCACGTATGAATCTTATCTTAATGCTTTTACGTATGAAGAACGCAAAGAGATGAAAATAAATAGTGTTGCGCTTACAGTGATGCTTGAAGAGGGAACGGCCCAGTTGGTTGACATCAGGTTTAAAGAAGAATTTGAGGCTTGGAAAATGGGTTCAGCTATAAATATCCCCTTGAATGAATTGCCAAAGCGCTTAGATGAACTCGATAAGACCAAGTTGATTGTGACAGCCTGTCCCCATAAAGACAGAGCTATTATGGCTCGTACTTTTTTAAAGCTAAAAGGTTTTAACACACGCTATCTGACAGATGGACTAACAGGGCTTGCAGAATATTTAAGAGGCGATAGTGCTAGAGAATTTATACAAGAGCTGAAAAAGTCAAAGGGTAAACAGTAACTATAAAAATTGTACCATTCGTCGCTTCAGCCCAACGTTTAAATTGCTAGAACAAGATATAATTACGATGTTTAAAATAATAAAAATAAATTTATATAGATAATATGAAGGAATAAAATGAGTGAACAAACAAGAATAATAGCAGAGATACATGAGTTAATCATGGATATCTTAAAGACCGGATCTGCGACAGTAGAACAAGGTGATAAGATTGACGAACTTGAAGAGTTGTTATTTGAGCAAAAGTGTTTTAAAGAAATTGGGCATACAGACTACGCTAATCAGGGAGAAGAGATAGCAAGCCTTTTCTTTGCTGGGTCTAAGGCAGAAGCAATAGACAAGATGATTGAGTGTGAGATCACACCTGAAGATTTCTTTGGATTTGTAGAATACCATTATGATGAAGATCATAAAGATGAAGACAAAATAACAATGTTTACAGATGTGTTTATAGCAGATGTAAATAAGGCTTATCAGGCAAAGTAAAAGTTTATCGTGTCAACTAAACAGAGAGATATAACAGTTATTGTTTTAGTCTAAAAAAAGTAGAACCAGAACCAGAAAAAAGCCAACCCTCTTTTGCTTCTTCTTTTAAGTCTGGATAAGCAAGAAGTGCAGCGGCATATAGGTCATTGAGTATAAGCGGGTCTGAGATGCGTTCTATTATGCTTTTTGAGTCTAGCTGCCCCCAACCAGAAAATGATGATAAAGAAATATCAGCTAAGAAATATTGTTTAAATGTTTTGTAAACGAGCGTCGTGTCAAATCCTATATCTGGTGTATACAGCTCTAGATTGAGTGAATCCTCTTCAAAAGGTTCAACGATCTCTCCAAAACCTGAAACATTGGCAGAGGGATAGTTATAGATAAAATAAGGTAAGTCAGCACCTATGGTACTGCCTATTTTTGCTAGCTCATCTGTACTTATTATAAGGTTACATACCTCTTTAAGCAAACGCATAAAAGCTGCTGCATCAGAAGAACCTCCTCCTAAACCTGCCTGTGAAGGAATACGTTTAGTCACTACGACCTTATACTCATAAAAGAAGTCCTCAATGTCTGAGTCAGCAGTAAATTCGTTAAGGGCCTTATAGGCTTTATAAATGGTGTTTGATTCTAATGGGATATCATCACACCCCTCAATGGTAAAGTTCTCACATTTACAGGGGATGAAGCTTATTGTGTCATACACGTCTTCTACACGTACAAAGCGAGAAAGCAAGGTATGGTACCCATCTTTATGCCCTGTGACTTTTAGAAATATATTTACTTTTGCATGCGCTTTGATACGGTACCCTGAATCATTTGTCTCAATATAGGATTTTTCTCTGTTTTTGTTTTTTGATTTAGTGTTGTTTTGTTTTTCTATTAGGCTGGAGATTGCATCAACATCCCAAAAACCACCTTCATCTCCACCTTCAAAACCACCCATGACTTAAACCTTCTCTTAAAAACTGTATGAGAATTATACTAAAAAAACTATGCTTGGATTATCAACCTTTTATAATAAAAAATGAGTAAAATTATCCTGATAAAGGATTGACAGAAATGAACAGTAATAAAACAATACAAGAATATTATATGGAAAATGGTAAATATAGAAATAAGATCAAGGAACTCGTTGAGATGAAGATAGGGATTTGTGATAGTGCTTTGGAGCATTACTTTAAAGACAAAGAGATGAATGAAGACCTGCTAAAAGAGATTGATGCTAGGATTGAAAAACAAGCCTTAAAAAATAATATAATTCTTTAGTCATCGCAATAATTTTTATTTCTTTTCAACAGACACGTTGACTTCTCCGTCCTTCATCAAGTCTAGCAACATAGTGGAACCTTTGTTAGATGAGGATAGAAATGCTTGCAAAGATATGTTTTTTATGTAGTTTTTATTCTTCATATCAATCCAACTAACCTTGATAACGTCTGGCAGCCTCTGAGCCTTATTTCCCCTAGTTAAAATCTGTTTTGAAGCTGATGGAACAGGTGAGAGGGAACCTGTTTTTCCTTTTCCTTGGAAGTTTACTTCTGTAATGGTAACCCTCTGGATATGAACACCCGTACTGTTTTGAATGATAATAGTGTCAAATATTTTCGGCGGTACAGCCTGCGATGAGGTGCATCCAAAGAAAAGTAAACTTGTGAATAGTAAAATTATTGTTTTTTTATAGAGACTGCAATTTAGAGATATAAGCATTATTTTCCCATTGTAAATAAAGAGTTTTAGCTATTCTAATCAAAATCTTCTTAGGCGTTGATTGTAATATGAAAAATTATGATTAAGCCGTAAACCTAAACTTTTTCAACATCTGCTAATAGGACTTTACAACTCATCAGAGTATATGAATATTCTTGTGGGTTTTATAGAAGTTAAGTATAGACACTTAATGAATATATAAACACAGTATTATCACATCATAATCCATATTTATAAATAATATAAGAAATATTAACATTATGCACATATGTTCGTTACAATACCCAAATGTGTGCATATAGGAAGTAAAAATGACAGGTAGAAAAAGAATTGAAAGAAATATTGATGCAGATTATAGTGAGGTTTGTTTCAAGCCTTGCGGGGTTAAACGCAGCTCCCTGCAGAGAGTAATCATATACGAGGACGAGATGGAAGCTATACGTTTAGCTGACTTGGAGTCTAAGTATCAACAAGAATGCTCAGACAAGATGGGGATTTCTAGAACAACTTTTTCAAGACTTGTGGAGTCTGCTAGAAAAAAAATAGCAGATGCTTTGTTAAATAAAAAAGCCATTAGAGTACAAATTAGAGAACAATAGAAACAAGACAGGAAGCAAATATGAAATTAATAGAAGTTTTATGCATTTTTGGTTTGCTAGATTTAAATCATGAATAGTGCAAAAAGATATATAAGAAACATATTTTATTTATATGTTGATGGTTTTAAAAACATGACAACCGGAAAACTGTTATGGAAGATAATCGCTTTTAAATTTATAGTATTTATACTCATAATGAAAGTCTTTTTCTTTCCTAATTTTTTAAACACTACTTTTACAACTGACGAAGAGAAATCTTCTCATGTGATACAAAACTTAATAGAAGGAAAATAAAAATATGGAAGATACACTTTTAGTAGACTGGTCACGAGCTCAGTTTGCACTTACTGCTTTATATCATTGGCTTTTTGTGCCTTTGACACTGGGGTTGTCATTTATCATCGCGATAATGGAGACCATCTATGTAAAAACGGGGAACGTTGTTTGGAAAGAGATTACAAAGTTTTGGATGACCCTGTTTGCCATTAACTTTGCTATCGGTTTAGCGACGGGTATTATCATGGAGTTTGAGTTTGGTACCAACTGGTCAAACTACTCATGGATTGTTGGAGATATTTTTGGTGCTCCTCTTGCTATTGAAGGTTTAATGGCATTTTTTATGGAGTCTACTTTCTTTGCAATCATGTTTTTTGGTTGGGATAAGGTAAGTAAGAAAATGCACCTTATCTCGACTTGGTTAGTTGCTATTGGATCAAACCTTTCAGCACTTTGGATCTTAGTGGCAAATGGCTGGATGCAACATCCTGTTGGGATGAAGTTTAATGTTGATACGGCTAGATTTGAGATGGATAGTTTTTGGGATGTTGTGTTTAATCCTACGGCGTATTCGAAGTTCTTACATACTATCGCTAGTGGTTATGTGATGGGGTCACTCTTTGTCGTGGGTATTAGCGCTTACTATATCCTTAAAAACAAAGATGTTATCAAAGCGAAAAAAAGTATAGTAGTTGGTGCGACCTTTGGTCTTATCACGTCTATGTTCTTAGTACTTTCAGGTGATGAGTCAGCACACCAAGTAGCGCAACACCAACCGGTTAAGCTTGCAGCTATGGAAGGTCTCTATGATGGACATAAAAGAGCAAGCATTGTTGCTATTGGTCAGCTTAACCCCGATAAAGAGATAGGAGATGATACCCCGGAGTTTTTATGGAGTATTGAAGTGCCTTATGCACTTTCTATCTTAGGTTTTCATAATGTGGATGCCTATGTTCCAGGGATTAATGAACTTGTTTACGGGGATGATGATGAACATCACATTGAGTCTGCACAGAGTAAGATACTAAACGGCAAGATTGCGATTGAAGCACTTAAACAGTATAAGGCAGCTAAAAAAATTAAAGACGATGCTAAGGCTGCTGAGTATCTAAGTATTTTTAGAGAGCATGAGGAATATTTTGGATACGGCTATTTAAAAGATGAGAAAGACATTATCCCAAATGTAGCGATTACTTTTTACAGTTTTCACCTTATGGTTGGTTTAGGAACGTGGTTTTTAGCCCTGTTCTTCTTTGTACTTTATTTTTCAATGGTTAATAAACTTGAAAAACAGAGACTACTTCTTTGGGGTGCTCTTTTCTCTATACCTCTTGGCTATGTAGCCGGAGAAATGGGATGGATAGTCGCCGAGGTTGGTCGTCAACCATGGGCTATACAAGACATGTTACCTGTTGGTATGGCAACATCACAGATCGCGACAAGTGCTGTTCAAGTGACATTTTGGATGTTTGCGACGATTTTTACAGCCTTGTTGATTGCAGAAGTGAAAATTATGTTTACACAAATTAAAAAAGGGATGGAGGAACATTAATGTTTGAATTATTAACGTATCAGCAATACTGGTGGTTTCTAGTAGCACTACTTGGTGGATTATTTTCTTTTATGACATTTGTGCAAGGCGGTCAAACACTGCTCAACACATTGGCAAAAAGTGAAGATGAGAAAAGTATTATTATTGCTTCTCTCGGTAGAAAGTGGGAACTTACCTTTACAACCTTAGTTATGTTTGGCGGGGCACTTTTTGCTGCCTTTCCTCTGCTTTACGCGGTGAGCTTTGGTGGTGCATATTTTGTTTGGATGGCGATTCTCTTTTGTTTTATTGTTCAAGCAGTTTCGTATGAGTATAGACTTAAACCAAACAACTTTTTAGGACAAAAAACCTATGAAGTGTTTTTGTTTATTAATGGTTCTGTAGGGATTGTACTTATAGGTGTTGCCTTGGGAACATTTTTCACGGGTGGTAATTTTATTAAAAATGACATGAATCTTTCTTCATGGGTGAATCCGACTTATGGACTTGAAGCCGTTTTACATCCTTTTAATGTAGCACTTGGGCTGACAGTTTTCTTTGTCTCTCGCACACAGGCGAGTTTGTATTTTATAAATAATATTGATCATAAAGAGATTGTAAACAGAGCAAAAAAACAGCTCAAAATTGACGCTTCTCTGTTTTTATTCTTTTTTATCACGAGTGTTCTTCTGGTACTGCTATTAAGTGGTGTTGAATACAAAGAAGATACCTTTAGCGTAGTTGAGTATAAATTTTTAAATAACCTTTTAGACACACCAGTTTTAATTGCAACACTTTTAACAGGTGTACTTTTAGTCTTATATGCCCTTTTTATTACGGTTGTTAAAGATTCAGATAAAGGCATCTGGTTTTTTGGAACGGGTACGGTTGTAGCTGTAACCTCAGTACTCTCACTGATAGGTTTCAATAACACAGCGATCTATCCATCATTGGTTGATCTTGGAAGCTCGCTTACCATTGAGAACAGTTCAGGGAGTCATTATACGCTTGAAGTTATGAGTATAGTTTCTCTCATAGTCCCTTTTGTCTTAGCCTATATATATTTTGTATGGAAATCAATGGATCAAGAGAAAATTACAGCAGATGAAGTATTGTCTGACTCACATCATTATTAGGAGAACAATATGGAAGAGATAAGTTATTTAAGTGGTTTTATATGGTACTCGATATGGCCAGTCACCATATACATTAGTTATAAGTTCGTTCGAGTAAACATTGAGCATTTAGAAAATAATTTAGAAAAATAGAGTTAAGGAAATAAAATGAAAATAGTATTAGCAGTAGGCGAAGACAAACAGACAATAATCAAACGTACAGGCCAATCCGCTTTTTTCGCGATTTATGAAGAGGGCAAAGAGATTACATATGTTCCTAATAAGCATCATGATGGCGGACATCATGGGCATATGCATAATCATGAGCATAATCATTCCCAAGAAGAACATGAGGCACATACGCACTCACATAAAAAAGATGTGGCAGGGCTTGAAGGCTGTGACATTATTTTAGTTCAGGCTGTAGGTGAAAATATGAAAGAAGCTTTAGACTCGGTTGGTTTAAAGGTGAAAAAAATAAGAGAAAAACATGGTTCGACTGCGGATGAAGTAATGGAGAACTTTTTAAATAATAATATATAGGCACGTTAGCTATCAAAGAAAGTTGGATTATTCGTATTTTAGGGGTTTAAATTGGAGTGACTCCGGATACCGGGTTGAATCCATGACCCTAGTTTTTTGAAGAAACCTATCTTTGTAAGTCAAGAGCATGCAAGCTAAAAACTTTGCAAGGAAAAACAGGTTATGATAGACCTATCGGTAAATATACTATATATAAATAGGAGTACTTGCTTTGTTGCTTAAAGACTCATTATTACATTTTTTTAAAGAGGAATCATCGACTGGAAAACTGTTGTTATTAGCAGTTGTTATGGCTATGATCGTGGCAAACTCTTCTTTTGACTGGGCTTATCAATACTTGACAGATATGCGTGTCACGGTTTCCATTAATGGCTTTAGTATTGACAAACCCCTTCTTCTTTGGATCAATGATGGGTTGATGGGCTTCTTTTTCTTTATGATCGGTCTGGAAATCAAACGTGAAGCAGTAGAGGGCAGTTTAAAAGAGAAACAAAAAATTGTCCTGCCTCTCTTTGCTGCCTTTGGTGGGATGTTGGTTCCTGCTTTGATTTATGCTTTTTTTAACTGGGATGGAGGTCAAGCTATAGAAGGTTGGGGTATACCTGTTGCTACAGATATAGCATTTGCCCTCGGAATACTCTCTCTTTTTGGAAAGCGTGTTCCTGTGGGACTGAAAATATTTTTACTGGCTTTGGCAGTCTTTGATGATGTCGGCGCTATTATAATCATTGCCTTGTATTATTCACACGAGTTGGTTCCCACAGCATTTGGGATTGCTACTGTCATGGTTGCTCTTTTAATATTGATCAACCGTTTCTGGGTCGTGAACAATTCTATTTACATATTTTTAGGAATGCTTCTGTGGGTGGCTCTACTTAAATCCGGTGTTCATGCGCCGCTAGGCGGTGTCATCATCGGTCTTGCAATCCCAATTAAAAATAATGAAAAAAGTTTTAGTGAGCTCCAAAGTTCACTTCATGCACCGGTCAATTTCATCATATTGCCCCTGTTCGCTTTTGTTAACTCAGGGATAGTCTTTGAATCATTACATATGAGTGACTTAACAGATAATGTGACCATAGGTATTGCTATGGGTTTGCTCTTTGGAAAACAGATAGGTATCTTTGTGTTTTCATGGATAGCCGTGAAGAGTGGTCTTGGGCGTTTGCCCTATGGTGTAAACTGGGCACAGATATACGCAATAGCTGTTCTCAGTGGTGTCGGTTTTACTATGAGTTTTTTTATTGGATCATTGGCCTTCCATTGTAGTGGGGGAGCCTGTTTTGAGATCGCTGATGATCGTTTGGGTATTCTTATTGGATCTTTTTTATCGGGAGTTGTTGGATACCTTCTGCTTAAATATCAGCTAAAAGAAGTGCCTTCTCCCCCATCTGAATAGAAGATAGCAATGAATATGATATTATTAATGAAACAAGACTTGTTTTTAAGGAAGAGTAGATGAATGCGAAACCTCAATCGACAATTTGGCATGCAAATAGTGCAGAAAAAGCATTTTCATTACTTGAGAGTACACAAGAGGGTATCTCTAAAGAAGAAGCAGAACAGAGGCTTGCAAAGTTTGGAGAAAACCGGCTTCCTGAATTAAAATCGCGTAGTCTATTGATACGATTTTTATATCAATTTCATAATGTACTCATCTATGTATTGATTGCTGCTGGCTTCATAACGGCGATGTTAGGACACTGGGTGGATGCCGGCGTGATCTTTAGTGTGGTTTTTATTAATGCTCTTATTGGATTTGTGCAGGAAGGAAAGGCTGAAAATGCTTTAAAAGCGATACGAAAGATGCTGTCTCCCAGTGCTATGGTTGTGCGCGATGGCAAACAGGTATCCGTAAAAGCAGAATCATTGGTTCTCGGAGATATCGTCTTTTTGCAATCAGGGGACAAGGTCCCAGCAGATTTAAGACTTTTTCGGGTTAAAGGACTTCAAGTTCAAGAATCAGCACTGACAGGTGAATCTATTGCGGTAGAAAAGATTATAGAGTCTGTTTCGGAGCAAAGTGTGATTGGTGATCGCAGGTGTATAGCATATTCGAGTACCCTTGTCACCCATGGTCAAGGTAGTGGTATAGTCGTTAAGACGGGTGTGGATACGGAGATCGGCCGGATTAGTACGCTGGTATCAGAAGTTGAGTCTTTAACAACCCCTTTACTTGTACAGATGTCTCATTTTGGCCGTTGGTTGACAATGGTGATATTGGTGCTTGCTATGATTACCTTTGCCTTTGGTTTTTATGTCCGCTCTTATAGTGCTACGGATATGTTTCTTGCTGCGGTAAGCCTCGCGGTAGCTGCGATTCCAGAGGGTTTGCCTGCTATTATGACTATAACCCTTGCTATTGGTGTTCAGCGTATGGCTAAACGCAATGCGATTATTCGAAAGTTACCGGCTGTTGAGACGCTTGGAGCAGTTTCGGTCATCTGTTCAGATAAGACAGGAACACTCACGCGAAATGAGATGACAGTGCGTAGCATGGTCACGGCTGAAAATATATTTGATCTATCAGGCACGGGTTATAATCCTCATGGGACAATCTCACTTCTTGGTAAAGACATCCTTCCTGAACAGCGGTCACTTTTACATGAACTCTCACGGGCTGCAATGCTGTGTAACGATTCATCATTGCAGCAAAAAGAAAATGATTGGTTTGTCCACGGAGATCCGATGGAAGGTGCTTTACTCGTTGCAGGCTTGAAAGCTGATTTAGATATAGATACGGAAATAAAAAAGTATCCTCGTACTGATCTTATTCCTTTTGAATCTGAACATCGTTTTAAGGCAACCCTTCATCATAGCCATAGGAGCGAGGCTTTTATCTTTGTCAAAGGTGCACCTGAACAGATATTACAGATGTGCACGAGTCAAAGGACTCTGGATGGAGATATCTCTTTGGACGAAGCTTACTGGTTAGAGCGCATAGAAGAGTTGGCAGCACAAGGGCAGAGAGTACTCGCAATGGCTATTAAACCAGTTGATTCTGAAAAGATGGAATTGACCTTTTCAGATGTAGAAAGCGATTTGGTTATGCTGGGTATGTTTGGAATGATAGATCCACCTCGAGAAGAAGCTCTTGACGCGGTTGAAGCCTGTAAACAAGCAGAAATTCGTGTGAAGATGATTACGGGAGATCATGGCGCGACAGCTCTAGCTATCTCTCGTCAGCTTAAACTTGTCAATACAGAAGGTGTATTGACAGGTGAGGATATTGATCAAATGAGTGAGGAAGAGTTAAAGTCACGTGTGCGTGATGTTGACGTATATGCCCGTGTCAACCCCGAGCATAAACTACTTTTAGTTAAACTTCTGCAAGAGCAGGGTCTTATTGTGGCTATGACAGGTGACGGAGTAAATGATGCACCTGCATTAAAGCGTGCTGATGTGGGTACAGCTATGGGACACAATGGTACAGAAGCTGCCAAAGAAGCTGCTGAAATGGTCTTGGCAGATGATAACTTCGCCTCAATCATGCACGCGGTAGAAGAAGGACGGACAGTTTATGATAATCTTAAAAAGTCGATTGCATTTATCTTACCGACTAATGGAGGTGAGGCACTGATCGTTTTAGCAGCCATAGTCCTTGGCTTTGAGCAGCTTCCATTAACACCAGTGCAGATACTCTGGGTAAATATGATCACGGCAGTCACCTTAGCCCTATCCCTTGCATTTGAACCTCCTGAAAAGAGTGTGATGAATCGTCCTCCGCGAAATACGGATGAACCGTTGCTTAGTACTTATCTTCTTTGGCGTGTTATCTTTGTCTCATTTATTTTAATGGGGGGTACAATGGGTCTTTTTCTTTTAGAAATACAGCAGGGTGCCAGCATCGAGTATGCACGAACCATTGCAGTAAATACCTTGGTTGTGTTTGAAGTCTTTTATCTATTCAATTCTCGTTATATCAAAGACTCAGTGTTTAATCTCGCAGGACTTACAGGAAATAAGTATGTTTTACTTGCTATCGCAATCTTGATCACACTTCAACTTGGATTTACTTACCTGGGCCCAATGCAGTCTTTATTTGGTACAGTGGCAATTAATTTGGGTGAGTGGTTGAAAATCGTAGTCGTATCATCTTCTGTTCTCTTTTTGGTTGAGCTTGAGAAGTACATTGTACGCAAGATGGATAGAAAGAAGGAAAAACAGTTAGACTAAACGCTTGTGTAGGACTGAGAGAGGGCAAACTGTTTTTATTTGAACTTGTTTTTTGTAAAACTTATGCTGGAACATAAATCAGTACATCTATTGGAGACATACGCAGAAGAAATGAGGCTGTCGAGCCGAAGACAAAAGAGTTTAGATTATCCACACCTTTTGAACCTAAGACAAGAAGATCTGCCTTGTCTTTAATAATATAATCCAAAAGGTCTTCATTTATGGATGCTTGAAAATGAATGTAAGCAGTATCGCCTTCTCCCACCTCTTTTGCAAAGGCCTTTAGCCTAACTCTTGCATCCATTTCCATCTCAATGAGTATACTTTTACGCTGTTCTTGACTGATATGATAAGTCATAGAGGAAAGTTCGCTCAATGTCTCATGTGCAAATAAATATTTTCGTGTGGGTTTTGTAAAAAGCGTATTGGCAAACAAAATAGACTCTTTTGAAGCATCAGACATATCCGTGGGTGCAATCATCTTTTGATAAATGCCCTTGACTTTATTTTTTACCACAAGCATAGGAAGATGTGTTCTTTGAACAACTTTTAAAGCAGTGGTACCAAAGTAGTTACTTTCAAGATCAGACTTTCCATGACAACCAAGAATGATCAAGTCGATTTCGAGCTGCTCTGCCTTATGGATGATTAGATCAACGACATTACCATGTTCAATAAAGAGGTTGTATTCGACCTGAGTCTCACGGTTTAGGTGATCTATCTCCTCAGTGAGCGATTTTTTTACTTCACTTTGATCTATGGGCCTTAAGTAAGGAGACTCTATAAAGGGAGGTTGTATAACATGTATAATAAAAAGCTGTGCATCTTTTTTCTTCGCGACGGAAATAGCACGCTTGAGTGCCTCTTTTGCCATCGCTGACCTGTCAGTTGCGACTAAGATTTGCTGCATTGGTTTCATAATTATTCTCCTGCTAATTGTCAAGAACTGTTTTATTCAGTATACCAAAGTATATTAAAATGTTCGCATCTTTATTTGGCAATAATAAGTAATAAGTAAAAGGTTGAAGGGGGGTGAGTTACTTTAATTCTGAATTTTAGTAGAGTGGAAACAGTGTTTGAAAATGGCTTCAAACACTCGAAGCCATTAAGTAAAGAGATAAGTTCTCTTTACCTCTCGAGTTTGACCTGAAATCAAACCCTAGTGTAAACTTATTCTACAACTTCTTCTTCAAGAAGGTTATAGTCGATTTTTCTAAACCAGATATCACTACCTTTAAAGTGGTCAGGAATGTCCATATTGTCCATCTCTGCCTCTTGGATCCAGCTACCGTAGAACACTGAACCGTCCGGAGTCATACGGATTTGAACCTCACCTTCTTCTGCACCAGATTTTGCGAACCAATCTAATACTTGTATTGTCTCTCCCGTAAGATTACTCTCTTCAGAAGTGATTGTTTGTTCGACCATTTCATAGGTCTCACCTTTGTCTGTAGTTCTTGCGTAGTAAAGGTCAAGTGGTGCACCCGCTGATACATCCGTATCATCATCTACACTACCGACAACATTCGGAATGTTTTCTGCCGTACCGTAAGTGATAAAGTAAACGTTTTTATTTTGTTTATCTTTAGGATTAACTACTTTTCCATCCACTAAGATCGTACCCGGCGTCGCAACAAGACGAGGTTCAATAACAGTCTCTTTGTTGTTTGCCAAGTTTGATACATTCACCGGACCTTCAGATGCATTTGCTGCATTTGTCCATGTTTTACCAGCATCAAATGATCTTCTTACAAAGAAGTCATATTTGTCATTTGCTATTCTAGCTGCTGCCCAGTTTGGTGTATATGAATAACCGATAACCAAGAAGTCACCACGTATTTGACCACGGTGCGCTCTTGCATCATCTAGGTCATTTGTACCTGACTCATCAGCTAGATTTGCAGGTGTCCATTCCCATTCTAATACTTTTGTAGTATTCGCTTCTTCATCCGTAACGGTTGGCGTTACACTACTTATGTTGATTCTTCCATCAACAAGGTTTGAAAAAGCATATCCACCTTTCCATCTAGCAAGCATAATGTCTGATGGACGGCCTTGACCTTCCATACCTTCTTTATACACGGCTGCAAGTACAATATCTTCTTCTGATGTCTCCATTGATTTCATACCCTGTGGTACAAAACGAACACGTCTAGCATTTTCATAGATATCTTCTGAATTTGGTAGGTTAAGTATATGTCCACCACTTACTGCGTGAACATCATCCGTAATATCACCAAGCTTTTCAGGTTGATTAAACGGAAAGCTTTCATAGATAACATATTTACCCGTATCTGTCCAATTGGCATCCACATCATTTCCGTCTTGTACAACAGGAACTTCTTCTGGAGTACCTTCTCCTAGACCTTTGGTTTCTTCATATCCAAAGATTGCGATAGCTCCTGGTTCACCATTGAACTTACCCGGTTGGATAAAGATGTTTGGTCTTGACGCACCAGTATCACCATCTAAGACAAACTTTTCATCGGTAATAGGATCTATTCCAGGTCCGTAACATTTACCGTTTGCCGGATCTTCTGAATCAGCAGTATTGTTATAGACTCCATATTTTGTACACATTTCTGCACAATACGCAGCTCCTGTGCCTTCAGTTACACTGTCTTCTGAACATACAGCATTGTTAGAGATACGCACCGGTAAAGCAAACTTGTTCAGTGCATGCGGTCTAGAAGTCACTTCTTCTTCAGTGTCTTCTGCATCTGTAACGACTTGATCTTGATCTGCGTCTGCAGAAGGAACAAAATCTACATCAATAGCATCAAAATTATCTGTATCACCTACAGCTATATAGCTATACCAAATATCAGTCTTGTGGTTTGTTGTAGCACCACCCCAACCGGCACCAGGACCTTTTCCTGAACCTGGTCTCAATCCTTCAGGATCTTCCTGCCATGTAAATCCAAATCCCGCATTATCAGGTGAAGAAGCTAAGAATATCTGTAGAGCATCTCTTCTACCTGTTGTGACTTGTTCTGCGACATAGGTCGTGATCACTTCTTCCGGCGTCTCAGCATCGGGATTGATAACCGTTCGAGAAGCCATAACACAACCGTACGGAACTTCTCCGACTTCTGTAAACGGGTACTCTCCATTAACTGCTATCGTAGCATAGTCAACCGAGCCTTGTGAACCATTTACTAAGTAGATGTCATCTGCATAAGTCACATTTCCATCATACAACGTAACATCCGGTACAACAACTCCAGCGTCATCTGTTGCTACAAGACCTAGTGGGTTACCACTTTTACAAAACTTGTCATCCCATACTACAAGGATATTGTTTCCTCTTGCCTGCATAACCGGTTTATGTGAATCACCCGGATACTCTTTACCGTTTGCAAGGGTAAAAGAAGAACGTGTCGCTGTTCTAGAGAGGTTAATACGTTTCCATGTTGCACCATCATCTAAAGAGATAGCGGCAAATGTGTCATGGGCACGCGTTTCTCCATCCCAGATAAACTCAGCACCATCAACTGAGTCAGCATACGTCGACACGATAGGGTGAAAACGTGCTCTTGTACTATTAGTCTCATCTGTATAGACAGGCGTACCATCTGCTGCCTGTGCATCTACATAAATAGACATGATGTTCATCTTTGGTTTGCTACTGTGCAATTCAGCCGTTTTAGAGATGTTCTTTCTGATCATCCCAGAATCACCGAGTGTCACAAGAAGGTGAGCTAAGGCAGAATCTTCTGTGACAACCTTATCATCAGCTGGTGTCTCAAGCACAAGCTCATCTAAAAGAGTCGTTAAAGCTAATGTATCATAACTTGGAAGGTCTACTGTACATTCTGTTCCTTCAGTACATCCTACTAAAGTAGTCAGAACTTCTACAGATTCTGGAAGAATAGTAATACCATTGCTCGAGTCACTGTCCGCATCCATAGACTGAAGTATTCTGGCAAGATTAACTACCTTCTGAGAAGAAGCTGGATCATCTTGAAACAAATCAATAGGTGATACAGGTGACGTAGACCCCGTTGTTTCTCCTAAGACAATACTACCTAGTAAAAACTTTACCTTATCACCTACATTAAACTGGTACTCACCAGCTGCGTTAGTCTTACCGCTAAATCCTCTTGGACCTTGAAATCCGATAAACCCCGTTGCATTTGACTGGTAATCCAGACCTTCTACGGCAGAGTCAATAAAAGTTCCAGTAGCAGCAGTTGCTGCAGTACTCTCACTATCGCCACCCCCGCTAGAACAACCGGTGAACACACTAAAAGCGACAAGTGCCGTCGCAGCTATTAAACTATATTTTATATTTGTTTTCAAAATACACACTCCCTTTATTAAATTAAAGATTTCTATCATTATCATACGAAAATAATATTACAATTATGTTACATAATATCATAAAGTATAACCATAACCACCATATTACATAATAATATAGCAATTTGCTTGTATTAGAAGAAAAAATCTCCCGCTGAACAGATGATAGCACTTTTATATCCTTTTGACATCACCCATGTAGGTGAAATTATAATTTTTTTCATTATAAAGCAAAAAAACTTATAATAAAAAGACAGTAATACTAAATATTAAAAATTGGTGTAAAAAATAGATGGAGGAAGAGAAGGGTTGACTTCCTTCTCTTTATATTTTAGATTCTATTGGAGAATAGAATGAATGTTAATCAGCAGTTCTTAAAAAGTAAGAGCCGGAAGACTATTCGTCAAATGACCTGAGTTAGATGACATGTTTCCACCTGCATTTGGTGATGGTGATGGATGGTGAGCAAATGCTACACTTGATAATGCTGCTACAGCGACTAGTGATAAAAATAAGTTTTTCATAAAGTTTCCTTTTGGTTAATTTCAAGTGTAAGTTTAACTGAGGAGTGTTAGCTAAGTGTTAGCTCTGAAGATACGAAGATAGAGGTTTTAAACGATATGATATAATATTTAACAATCTATAGTGATGGGTAGGAATTGAGTTATGAGCTTTGATGATTTTATAAAGGTGTACACACAACTCGGAATTGAAGAGGGGGATAGTGATGATGAAATAATCAAAAAGCGGATGCTCTCCTTTCTTCCACTAATCATTGGAATAGTAGCCAGCGTGTGGGGTGGTGTCTATATATTGCTGGGACACTACGTCTCTGCTTCCATTCCCTTGTTCTACGCTGTTGTCTCTGCTTTAAACTTATGGCACTTTTTTAGTACGAAAAAGGTCGTTTTTTTACAAATCTCTCAACTCTTACTGGTCCTATTTCTTCCTTTTTTCTTAATGTGGTCTTTAGGTGGTTTTGCCGGAGGAAGCTTTATGCTTATTTGGGCTTTTTTTGCTCCCGTTGCAGCAATGGCTTTTGAAAAAAATAAACAGGCACTTTGGTTCATCACTTTTTTAGTCCTGATCTTCGTCTCTGCACTGATGGATGCAATGTTGATACGTGAGATGCCACATCTTCCACAAACATGGATGACAATATTTTTTGTCCTAAACAGTGTGGTTGGTTTTGGGGGTATTTATTTTATGTTTCAATATTACATTACCGACAAAGAAAGACGTTCAGAAGCTGTTCTGTTTAAAGAGCACCAAGCTCTGTTGAAGGCAAGCGATGAATTAGAAAAAGCAAACATGGAACTGGAACAGATTGCAACTCATGATCATCTAACAGGATTGGAAAATCGTCTCTCTTTATTGGAAAATTTAAGAAATGCCATTGAAAGTGGGATGATACATGATGAAAAATTGGCACTTTTCTTTATTGATTTAGACCGTTTTAAACAGATTAATGACACCTTGGGCCATCCTGTTGGAGATAAAGTCCTTGTACATATTTCAAATCTTCTTCACGGCCATGCAAATGGTAATGATATTGTCGCACGTTTGGGAGGAGATGAATTTGTCGTACTAGTGGACAAGTTTAAAGATATAGATGATTTGTCTCTTTTAGCTACAAATATAATAGAAGAAGTACAGCAGGTGATACATCTTGAAGATCAAGAACTACAAGTGACGTGCAGTATTGGGATTACAATCTTTCCTGATGATCTAGAGGAAGAGGAAGTTCTTTTGCATCATGAGAGTCTTGCCAATCTTTTACTTCGAAACGCCGATACTGCGATGTACCGAGCTAAAGAAGAAGGAAGAAATAATTATCAGTATTACCAAACAGCAATGACAGTACATGCCTTGGAACGGATGGAATTAGAAAAAAGCTTGAGAAATGCGCTTAAAGAGGATGAACTTGTGGTTTTTTATCAGCCACAAATTGATGCAAGCACAGAAAAGATTGTGGGTATGGAGGCATTAGTTCGTTGGGAACATCCAATGAATGGTCTTGTTGCACCGGGTAGTTTTATACCTTTAGCAGAAGAGATTGGATTGATTGTCTTGATGGACAGGGTTGTCATGGAAAAAGCCATGCTACAGTTTGCGAAATGGTACGAAGAAGGTGTAAACCCTGGAGTTTTGTCGATCAACCTATCGGTAAGACAATTAGAACAGGATGACTTACTTGAAAGGTTGATCGAAATGGTTAAAGAGAGTGGATGTAAACCAGAATGGATTGAGCTTGAAGTAACGGAAGGTCACATTATGAGTGATCCTGAAAAATCAATTACTATTTTAAAATCAATCAGTGACTTTGGGATCAAGATATCCGTTGATGATTTTGGTACGGGTTACTCTTCTCTTGCATACTTAAAACGCCTTCCTATAGATAAACTCAAAATTGATAAATCTTTTGTGGATGGATTGCCTTATGACGAAAATGATGTCGCCATTACAAAAACAATTATTGGTCTAGCTCAAAGCCTAAAGTTAAATATTATTGCCGAAGGTGTTGAAACACAAGAACAAAAATTGTTCTTGGTCGAACATGGATGTAGTTTAGTACAAGGGTATTTATATGCTAAACCAATGCCTGCCTCATTAATGCAATCGTACTTGAAGGAGAACATAAACATCCTGAAGAATCCTCCTTCGTAAAAGCATATACTTCTTTGTACGTGGAAGATTCACTCACACGCTCAACGTATAGGTATCAGAATTAGGAAGTGAGTTTAGTGTCTTACCATGACGCAGGTAAAACATCAATACTACAATAATAGATATATAAGCAGAGTACCACTCTATCGCTAAGTATAAAAAATAACGACGTTTTTAAAGGGCTATAGTATAGTAATACACGGGCCATTAGTTATTAAATAATGTTGGATGATTCGTACTTTAGGGGTTTAAATTGAAGTGGCTCCGGATACTGGGTTGACCTGATCTAAATATAAAAAACTACAAAAGACCATAAATAAGGGTTTTTGTAACTCTATTAACCTTTCTTGATTCTTGAAAAGTGGTCACGTTTAGTCACAATTACTAATTTTTTACTTTATCTTAGTGTTAGGTTTATATGCATACTTTACGTTAAATTCAAAATTCATCTTCATTCATTTCAATTTTCAGGATTTCTAATATAATGGTCTCCAATTGTTTCTAAAACCTTTTCATAAGCATCCGCATATTGTTTAGTGACTGTATCTAGAATAAAGGCTCGGTCCTCTTCTTTACGGATATAAACCATCAGAGATTTGTCTGTCTTTTTCTTCATATGTAAATCAGAAATTGCCAGATCTATTATTTGACCTTTAGTCATCCCTGACCATTCTTGTATTTCATCCAACATTTTTAAAGTAGCTTTAGACACTTTGCTAGAACAAGCAACTCTTTCTTCTTTCATTATACTCTCCATTAAATTTATATAATTTGTATCAAAAATAGTATGAATATTGATAGTCGGCATTATAGAAGGAAAGTATTACATGACTGTTAATTATGTGACAAAAATAGTATTACATTAGAATTCTTTTCCAAGAAATATATAGTAATCATTGACAATGCTAGTATATACTGTTTAAATACATTACTTTCTAATATAAAGGACAAGAGTGAAGAAAATAGTTTTTGGTGCATTAGTGTGTGCAAGTTTAGTGACTACAAGTGCGATGGCAGAGGATTCAGAATTTTATGTGGGGCTTGATGTATTTACAAGCAGTAATACATTTACGCTTGAGGCATTAGGTGATTCAGTTGATGCTGATGATGATAGTGATGGTTTTAAATTAAAGTTTGGTGCCAATCTTGAAGAAGGATGGCGAGTTCAAGGTTATTATCAACATGAAACCTATGATGAAACGCTTTATGACGATACAAATGATGTCTTGAATGAAATTGGTGTAGATGTCATCAAAGGTTTTGAAGTGACTCCAGAGTTTTCTCCTTTTATACAAGCTGGTTTAGGCTATGGATGGATGGATGTTGAAGGGTATTCTGAAAATACAGCAAATGATGTTAGCTTGAAGCTTGGTGCTGGTGTAATGTATCAGATAACTCCGACATTTGAGGCTATAGCTGGTGTTGATTTACAATATAGAAATTGGTCAGACCTTATGGTTGGTACTACAACAATAGAAATCAGTGAAAAATCAACTAAATTTTATATTGGTGCAAATATCCACTTTTAAGTCTTTTGACTCCCAGCAATAGTCTTTTCACTTATTCTCATATTGCTGGGAGTTATTTTACGTTTGTTTATTGCTGATTGAAATATAAAGTTATTGATGCATATAATTTTATATTTTAATCAATTATCAGTCACAAATTGGTACATTAGCTATCAGAAAATGTTGGATGAATCGTACTTTAGGGGTTTAAATTGAAGTGGCTCCGGATACTGGAAACCATTAACTAAACCTATGTATACCATTAAATACCCTATGTAATGAAGTTTTCACATTTAAGGTTTCTGTTTCTATGGTATATAATGGGTGTTTTATGGCACTTAATTGACACCGAGTATCAATTATTTTTCCTCTGCCTTTAAGTGTTTACACATTTCAATTACTTTCTCTTTACCTTCTTTTGTTCCTTGCGTAATTTCATAACTTGAATAAATCATCGGCTCTATAACTCTTGTATCATTTGATTCATATTGATATTTCTTTAAAATAGAGAAAGTATTATTATCTAAATATTTGCAAAGTGGAGAATACTTTTCTATGTTGTCTTTAAGGTTTGCGTCAAAAAATATAGGATTGATAGAAATGGACAAGAACTTCTTTGTCTCTGGAACATTATTCTCAAGTAATTTAAGAGTGGTTATTTTAGAGGCAGTGTTGTATAAATCAAATTGGAAATTAGCATCTTTATAAGTTAGTAGGTATGTGATTGCATTTGTAGATAATAAAATAAAAATAATTACCAGTGATATTTTTGTGCGTTTTTTAACTGAGGCTTCTACACCTTGATGCCCATATAGATAAAGAGTGATGTAGAGAGGTGTCATAAGAGTATAAAAAATTATAAGACTAAATAAGATATTTAATGTGTTATCTATTTGTGAAAGAAAGCTGTTTGTGTAGCTTAAGCCAAAAATATCCCAAATTACTATAACGGGTAAATAAAATTGCCAAAACTTTTTGGTGATAAACTCTTTGTTAAATATGTAGCCAAACATTCCTGCCAGCGTGATTAAGAAAAAACCACTGTCAATGTAGTCAATTAGAGCCATTGGGTCTTCATCGGTTATACCAACATATAAGACCAAAGTAATTATTAATACAAGATAGACTTTTAAAAAGTTTTTGTGATTTAAATATGTAGGTATTTTCATATAAACATCATAGCAAAAATAGTTGAAAATAACTTTCGCTATAAGTCTTTAACCTTACACTATCTGTATATCGAGACACAAAAGGCTTTCTCGTCCAAATATAGGCAACTTTTTTCAAGTCAAATACCTACGATGGGCTGTTATTTGAGCCAAGACCTTTATTTGGTGCATGCTTATTACTTTCACTTGTTTCATCATCATCAAAAAGGTCTTCATAATCTTCACAACCCAAACAATCATCTAACTGCTTTTTCAATCGCTCAATCTCTTTTTGTTGTTTTGTGGCAATAGCTGCAAACTTTTCAGGTGTCCATTCCTTACCATCTTTAAGTTTCTCTATTGTCTGTTGTATCTCTTTTATATCCGCTTTGACTTCTTTCTGCTTTCTTCTTAGCTCTGTAAGCTTTTGACCACCACTTTTGAGCTTCTCATGTCCACAACAGTCTTCTAATAGTTGTTTCAGTTCGTTATATGTGTAATGCATTTGTATATCTCCTTAGAATAAAGAAGATTATAAAAGCGATAGGAGATATATCACATTTTAGGACTATGATTTAAGATTTTGGATTTCACCTTTTTGACTTCAGTTGTCATGGTTTCTTTAAGTTTCTCATCTTCTGTTTTTTGTATCTGTTCTTCTAAGTAGTTAAACTTTCTCTCAATCTCCGTATATGTTGTCTTTGGGTCTTCAGCAATCTTTTCCACCTTCGCCAAAATATTGAATATCTTCCTTATCCACTTTTCATTGCTCTCTTCAATCTCTTTATACTGATTTCTAAGCCTTTCGGATTGTGCTTCATATTCAGCCGTTCCCCTTTGATACTCAATCTTTGCTTCTTCAAGTTCGATAGTAGCTTCTCTCATTCTCTCTTTATACGTTTTCCATGTTGCTTTACTGCGTGATTTGCTTTCTACCTTTGCAAGCTCTATGAATTGCTCAGGTGTGATAGGTTGTTCGCCTATTACCTTTCTACACCAGTTATGTATCGCTTTGCGTGAGTGATAGCTTATATTCCTTTTCCCGTAGTCAATCAAAGTGTAATCATTATTAAGCAGACCACTATTAGAGACTAATGTAGGAGCTAAGACATGAAAGTGAGTATGCTTTGTATCTGTGTGCAAAGAGACTGTTAAATGCTCTCTAAGCCACTTTGCATTTATCTGCGGATTCTTGTCTTGGGTTGAGCCGATAAAAGCATCTAAGACTGTCTTCACAAAATCAGTCATCTGCTTTTTATTGTTGCGGTCTATGACTTTTTCCATCTGCTCAGGAAGTGAGAAGATAAAGTTCTTTGCCATATCCCCAGGGCGACCACCTTTTTCTTTTTTAACTTCCCTTTGTCTATGTCTTGTGGCTATTTGTGCTAATTGCTTATAGCTCATCTTTGAATACATCGTTGCATCATCTTTATCAAGATACTCGTTGTATGTTCCAAAGTGAGCTATTCCTTTTATTCGCTTTACTTTAAAAAAGCAATCACGAACGTTTAAATCTTTTAATTCCATTATATAACCTTCCTTTTCTAAGGTTATAAACTCATTTTAGATTTCTCGTTCTTGTAGCACTATGCATATAGCAGGATAGTAAAAGTGTGGGGAAACCCAAACCATTACGAGCCTGCAAAGGGATTAACACCCTTTTGAAACCCTTGATAAGAGATGAATATTTAAAGTATTAGCAATTTAATATTGTTTTAAGATTGTCAAGAGTATAATATTTAGACAAAACTTATGAATTATTTTTATTTACGATAATTCAACCAAAACGGAAGTCTATAACAACACAACAAGCGAAAGCTTGTTAGCCTATTAGTTTGCTTGTAAAAGCTTATTATTTTTATTATCGTTGTTATGGCTTCATGGTTGAATTACTGTAATTCTACATTTACAGTCATTCCTTAATTTCTTAGTCTTATATTTGATAAAAACAAGCAATATATATATTGCGGGAATACCCTATTGTAAGAAATCTTTACCCATTAAAGTTTAATTACTTTAATTACCGAACTTAAAGGTTTTAAAAATGACAAACAATATTACTTCGCCTATGGCAAATACAACAACACCACTTTCAATGATTGACTACTTTGAAGCAAACAAATTAGTTCCAGCAGACTTGGATATTGAGGTTGAATACTTAATGCATGAGTTTCTTGTTAGTGAGAGCTTGAATATGATTTTTGCAAGTGCTGGACAAGGAAAAAGCTTTTTAGTCCTATCTTTTGCAATCAAGCTACTGCAAGAAGGCAAGATTAACAGATGTTATTATTTAGATATGGATAACAGCACAATGGCATTGAAAAGCCGTAAATTAGATGACTTATTGAATGATAATCCGAACTTAAAATATATACATCATTCAAAGACTACCATGAGTGCTTCTAACTCTCTCTTTCAACTTGCGTATGAAGCTGATGTCTTAAACAAATCATTACAAAGCAATCTCATTGTCCTTGATAGTATTAGAGATTTTCTTGGTGGTCGTGACATGAATACGGATAAGGATATCATGCCTGTTATGGACGCCCTTAAAAAGCTTCGTGAAGCAGGGGCAACAGTTGTGTTTTTACATCACGCTAAAAAAGACGATGATAGTAAAAAAGAAGTCTATAAAGGTAGCACAAGCTTTATAGACAGCGTCGATGTTGCATATAGTTTGCAATCAGAGAAAATGAATGCAAATACACTTGAATATTCACTATCTGTCTATAAAGACCGCATTCCAGTAAATAACAGTTCTTTCTCTTTAAAAACAGATACATTAGACTTAACACAGCAAAATTATGAGCTAAATCAATTGACACAACACCAACAAGACTTTATTAAGCATGTAGAGAATGCTTTAAAAGCAAATCCAACTGGTATTAATCAGACTAATCTACTTTATGCGATAGGTAAAAGTAATGATGACAAGACCGCACGAAAATATTTACAAAAGTTCTCAGGTCAGTTCTGGAACTCAAAAACAATACCAACGTCCAAAAACTCACTGAATTACTTTCCTTTAAAAGAAGTAGCCTAACCAGACTTACCTAACATACCATACAGTTGGTAAGAATGGTAAGCTTGGTATCACTCAAATAATCTAATCAAAAACATATAAACAAAATATATAAAACTCTAAAGGTCATTCTAATGCAAAAAATCTACGACTTAAAACAGTTAATAAACTCTCGAAGCAAGGGGGTTATGTAATGAATGTCGACTTCGAAGCACTAAGCCAAATCCCACAGCTAATAGAACTTGTGATGGGACTAAAAACCACACTCGAAGCAGGAACCATTGAAAAAAGATGGTTGAGCACAAGTGAAATGGCGGAATATACACCATACACAAAGAACACCATTGAAGCCAAAGTTAAGAGCAAAGACTTGGTAAGGGGCATTCATTATCATAAAAAAGATGGAAAGCTCGTCTATGACAAGTATGAAATAGATAAATGGCTCATGGGGATAAGTCCTGCAAATAATAGCTCATATCAAGAGAACTCTGTATTCGAAATAACAGATGAAATCTTGGCTTCAATCGCGTCGTAAATCAATTTACATTAATCTAAACCCTATATACTGAAGCTGTGAAAAACTTCTTATATAGGGTTCTTATAAAAAAGGACAATATATTATGAAAATCTATGTTAAAAAAGTTAAAAATACAAAAGGCGAAGTCAAAGAGTGGTTATGGGTTGATTTCTATGATAAAGATGGAAAGAGACAAAGAAAAACTCTAAAGCTTCTAAATACAACGGCTAATATGAAGTTAGCCAAGACAAAAATTGTTCCTGCCTTACTCCATAAGTTAGAGAACAATGAGTTCCTTAAAAATAAAATGCCTACGTTAGATGAGTTTAAGACTAAATCATTTGAGATGAATGCTTTTAACAGGGGTCTTAATACTCAAAACGATTATAAAATCTCTTATGACAAGCATATAGGCCCACATCTTGGCAAGATGTCATTAGATAAGATTAAACCATCTGATATCAAACTTTGGCAAAGTCAAATCTCAAAGATTGTAAGTCCGAGAAGAGTGAGAAATGTAAGAGCCGTTTTAAGCGGTATCTTAAAAGATGCGATGGCTGATGAATTGATAGGTAAAAACCCATTATCGCTTGTGCCGACTGTTAAGACCGAGAAGGTAGAGATTAGTCCTTTTTCACTTTCGGAAATCTCAACTATCTTAGAGCATGCACAAGGACAGAATAGAAACTTTTTTGCTCTTGCATTTTTGAGTGGAATGAGAAGTGGTGAGATGATAGGTCTTAAATGGAGTGATATTGATTTTTCAAAATTAGAAATCAGTATCAAGAGAAGTAGAAAAATGGGTGTTGATGGTAAAACTAAAACACAATCGAGTAAGAGAACCATTGATATACTTGATACTCTTTTGCCATACTTAGAAAGCCAGTTTGAATTAACTGGTTCTCAAAACTCTTATGTCTTCTTAAATGACAAGAATGAGCCTTTCTATGATATTAAAAGAATTAGAGACAGGTCTTGGAAAAATACTTTGACTGCTTGTGAGTTGGATTATAGACCTATCTACCACACAAGACATTCATTCGCTACTGTGATGTTGGAAAATGGTGAAGATATTCTATGGCTGTCTAACATGTTAGGACATACGGACTCATCTATGACTTTAAGTAAATATGCTCACTATGTGAAGCAGAAAAATAAGAAAAGGGGTGAGTTTTTAAAGGTGGAACTTGCACCAAATGACACCGAATTTGACACCGAAAAAGATAAAGCATCTTAAAAGCACGTAATTTACGGGGGTTTAGTTTAAAGTGGCTCCGGATACTGGATTCGAACCAGTGACCAAGTGATTAACAGTCACCTACTCTACCGCTGAGCTAATCCGGAATGTTTAAGAGGCGTAATTATAGGCAAAGGCCTTTTCTTTGTCAAGCTTTTCTTTTTATCTTTTTGAAGTCAGAGTTTTTAACAATCTTTTAATATTGCATAGCTATAATAATTAGTAATATAATGCCCTTAACTCAAGGATAAAATGTGATACGTACGGTAGTTCTTCTTTTTTCTTTTATAGCTTTTTTACATGCAGAGGATATGGGTGATGATCTACTGAAGTCCCTTGAAGGTGATCTTGAGAAGTATGCGCAAATAGCAACGGATACAAAACAAAATGTTGATTATATGCCTTATGTTGTCTCTGTCTTAAACAATGATGAACTTGTGAAGCTTGGGGTACTCTCTTTACGCGAAGCACTTGTGTTACTTCCTGGTGTTGACATCTCAATAGGAATGGCCGGCGTACAAAACCCTATCTTTCGGGGTTCTAATCCTTATGCAATGGGACAGTCTAAGCTTATTATCGACGGAGTAGTCGTTAATGATCAGATGTTTGGTGCCTATAACCAGTATCTTGATATGCCAATAGATATCATTGAGCGTATTGAAGTTGTAAGAGGTCCTGGATCACTTGAAAGCAGTGTTAATGCTTATGCAGGTTCTATCTCTGTTATTACCAAGGCAAACAAAGATGATGGTTCGGGTAAAGAAAACAGTATCTTTGCTGCTTATGGATCTGATGAGTATATGATGGGTGGTTTTGTTGTTTCTTATCAAGAAGATGATTTTGAGTTTAGCGGGGATCTTTTTTATCAGCGTCATGATAAAGAGCTTTATGCCGGAGTCGATCGTTTTCCTACTTTTGGGAATGCTGAAGATGCACCACTTTGGTTAAAGAACTATGCCTTAGGTGTGAATACGAGCTATAAAGACTTCTACCTAAAAGGTCGCTTTGCTAAAAATGAAAGCGGTGTGAGTTATGGACAATCTTTTAGCTTAAGTGATGATAGTTCTGATTATCTTGATGTGTATAACAACTCTTTGGAACTAGGATACAGGTTTGATGTGGCTCAAGGGGTAAAGGCTCTACTTTCAGTAGGCTATTTTGATGAGGATAGAGAACTTCAAAACAAGGTGATGCCAGATGGTTCATCAATGATGATGCCTCCAATGGGTTTAGTCCCCCTTCCTAATGGTATGTATTTTCTCGTAGATTATAAAGAGCAGACCTTTAAGGAGCGTTTTGAGTTAAAAGTCTCAGCCTTTGAAAATCAGAAGATCACTATGGGTGTTGAATTGTCTCAAAGTCGTGTAAAAGAAGATACAGCTAGAAACTCTATGAACAACATGCAAAGCTTTACAGTTAATGACCTTCTTTCTACCACGCGAAGAGAGCATTCTTCTTATTATGCAGATGACTTAATAGATATAAATGAAGAGACGTCGATTCAGATAGGTGCAAAGTTTGATCATTATAGTGACGTTAAAGATCAGTTCAGCCCTCGATTGGGACTTGTTCACCGTTATAATGATGATAATATCTATAAACTTATGTATACGCATTCGTATCGTGAGCCTTCGTGGCGGGAACAGTATCTTGTTGGTGCGCATTATTTTAGTGCCGATCCAAATGTAGAAGTTGAAAGGGTGGAAGCTTTTGAGGCTGCTTATATACGAAAGCTTGGTATGCAACAAGACATCAAGTTTAATGCCTTTTATTTAAAAAATAAAGATCAGATACATGCTCAAGATACGCCTCAAGTCTTTACAAACAGAGGTGATAATGAGCTTTATGGTATTGAAACAGAATTAAAGATGATGTTTGAGAACAAGGATCAGTTGTATGTCAACTATTCGTATGTTGATGGAAGCAATGTTTCGGGTTCATTGGCGAACAGTGCTCAACATATGGCAAGAGCCTACTATATCTATAATGTTTATGAGAAGCTAACGCTCTCTCCTATTCTTAAGTACGTGGGAGAGAAGGGACGTGTTAGTACTGATACTCGAGAAGATGTGGATGATTATGTCACGCTTGATCTTTCTGTGGCTTATACGCATAAGCCTAGTGACTTAAGTGTAAGTGTGAGTGTGAAAAATGTTTTTGATGAAACTCATTATCTGCCTTCGGCAGAAGGGACGTATCCAAACGACTTTGAGCAAGCAGGGTCCAGTTTCTTGATCCGTTTGAGTAAGGAGTTTTAAGATGAGGTTTTTTACCTTGATTCTTTTTGCGACCTCACTGTTTGCAGTTGAATACGACTCCTTGCTTATGCGTGCTCAGGCATCCGTATTTCCCAAGATAATGCTTCTGGATAAGGACATTGCAGACAAGACTGTCTCGGAGACTTTAGTCTTAAGTATTGTATATAGTTCAGATGAGTTGCTTTTGGCTAATGAGTTTAAAGGGTTTATAAATAAAGAGTTTAAAGGCCAACTGGGTGCATATGAGTTTGAGGTAGAACTTGTAGATATAGATGATTTCACTAAGTCTGATAGTTCATCGGCTTATTTTTTGTTTAATGCATCAGATAGTACAAAACAAGAAGTCGTATCGCATACTATTGAGCAGCAACGTATCTGTTTTAGTTACAACTATAAGGATTTTAACAATAAGGTTTTAATAAGTCTGTTTGTTAAAGAAAAAACATATATTTATCTTAACAAATCAGTTTTACATGATTATGGAGTAAAGTTTGTTCCGATCTTTTATAAAATTGCCAAGGTTAAAGAATCATGATTCAACGTATATCCTTGACGCTTAAAATAACTATTGCTTTTGTTGTTATCTTAATGGGAACCTTAGCCTTTTTATATGTTGTTTTTTATAATCTTTTTCAAGAAAGAATGCTTCAGTCAGAAAAAGAGAAAGCAACATTGATCGCACAAACGATAGAACCTATGATAGGGATGAACTTTTACCTGAACTTACATGATGAGATAATAGGTTTGAGTGAGCAGACTATCAAGCAGAATGACCTAAACTCTTTACAGATTATTGTTCATGGCAAAGAGTTTTATAATCTACCTTATGATGAAGAGAAAGAACATATCCATGTCACATACCCTATCAAAGATCCTATAACGAACTTTGAGATAGGATCGATAAATGTCAGCTATAAACTTGATAATTTTTATCAGGCCTTTGAGGATGTAAAGGCCAAGATCATCAAATATCTGGCTCTTCTAGCCCTTGTGTTTTTGTTTTTTGCTTTCGTAATCAGAGGGCTTCTTAAGCCTTTAGGGCAGATTGCAGAAAAGATGACGCATTATCAGTTGGGCAATCATATTGATTTTTCATCCATACGCACAGAACCAGAGACAGGGGCTATTGTTTCTGCCTTTCAAAAGATGTTGGCAAATATCCGCGAATATACTATCTTACTTGAGAGATATAAATATGCAGTTGATGAGAGTGCGATTGTCAGTAAAACGGATCCTGAGGGAAAAATTACCTATATAAATGATGAGTTCTATCGTGCATCAGGATACAATGAAGATGAGGTTGTCGGTCAGACTCATGGTCTTATTCGACATCCAGATATGCATGAACAGGTGTTTACGGATCTGTGGGAAACACTGCATGAGAAAAAAGTATGGAAAGGCGCTATTAAAAATAAAAATAAAAGCGGTAAGCCTTACTACTTAAAAGAGACGATAGTCCCTATATATGATGAGTCTGGTGATACAATCGAGTATATAGGTATTGGACATGATATTACCCAGATCGTTGAGCAACAGGAACAGATTGCGAGACAGACAACAGATCTAACTACGGGACTTCCAAACAGGATTAAACTTGAAGAAGATATAAAAAACTCTAACTCACCAAAATTTGCATTAGTCTCATTAGATAACTTTAATATGATAAAGGATTATTATGGGTACGAGGTTGGAAATCACACTTTAAAAGAAACTGCAGAGATGTTATTAGATTATATGCAAAATGAAGACGTCCAGGTCTATAGTTTGACTTCTGGAGACTTTGGTCTGCTTGTCGATGAGACTATAGATGTATCCTCTTTTCATAAAGTCTGTGCGAATGTTATACAAAAGATAGATGATTATATTGTTTATATAGAAGATGATTCTTTTAATATCCAAGCCACTGCAGGATTGACATATACTAAAGAAAACACACTTTCAAATGCTTCACTGGCACTTCAACAGGCACGTCAAACACAGAAATTGTCATTAGTGTATGAAGACACAGATAATCTAGTTGATCAATATGAGAAAAATATCTTATGGACTAAGAGACTAAAAGAGGCATTAAACGATAATCGAATAGTGGTATATGTACAGCCTATAGTAGATGCACAGAGTTTGGAAGCAAACAAATATGAATGTTTAGTAAGAATGATAGGAGATGATGGAAAAGTGATCTCACCATTTTTCTTTTTAGACATCGCAAAAAAATCAAAACTATATAACAGTCTTACCCAGTGTGTCATTACTTCCGCCTTTGACGTCTTTTCTCAACTACCGGATAAATCATTTTCAATCAACTTTTCAGTAGAAGACTTGGTGAACAAAGAGACTATAGCATTTTTAAAAGAGAAGATGAAAAAGCATGATATGGCTTCACGTCTTGTCTTGGAGATTGTCGAATCTGAAGGAATTGAAAACTTTAATGAGATTATTCCTTTGATATCTGAACTTAAATCCTTAGGATGCCAGATAGCCATTGATGATTTTGGTACGGGTTATTCGAACTTTTCATATTTGATGCAATTAAATGTTGACTATATAAAGATTGATGGTTCTTTAATCAAATCAATTGACCATGATGTGAACTCTCAGATAATATCACATACAATCATGGATTTTGCGAAGCAACTGGAGATTGAAACAGTTGCCGAGTTTATACATAATGAAGAGGTTATGGTCTATACTCAAGAAATGGGTATAGATTATTTACAAGGGTTTCATCTTGGAGAACCAATGCCTATTGAAGATCTTTTGAAAAAATAACTCAAAAGTGACTATCAGATTTATTCTTAATAAAAGTTTAACATTAACTTGAGTATAATTCGCGTCCGCTTGGACTGTTTTGATTCATTATGGAGCGTTTATATAAGTAAAACAATGCTTATACAAGGGTTGGCGTTAGCCACTGGCTTACGCCTAGAAGCAGCAAGTGAAACAAGAAGGATTTAATCATGAAAGTACGTTCTTCAGTAAAGAAGATGTGTGATGACTGTAAAATCATCAAACGCAAAGGTATTGTAAGAGTAATCTGCAAGACTAAAAAACATAAACAAAGACAAGGATAAGCATGGCTCGTATTTCTGGTGTTGACTTACCTAAAAAGAAAAGAATGGAATATGCGTTAACGTATATCTATGGAATTGGCTTATTTCAATCTCGTAAAATTCTTGATGCAACGGGTGTTGATTACAACAAACGTGTTCATGAACTTACAGAAGATGAAGCGGCTACAATCGCTAAAGAGATCCAAGCTTCACATATGGTTGAAGGTGACCTTCGTAAGAAAGTTGCAATGGATATTAAAGCACTAATGGACCTAGGTTCATACCGTGGTTTACGTCACCGTCGTGGTCTTCCATGTCGTGGTCAAAAAACTAAGACAAACGCACGTACTCGTAAGGGTCGTAAGAAAACTGTCGGCGCGGCTTAAGGAATAAATTATGGCAAAAAGAAAAGTAGCTAGAAAAAAAGTTGTAAAAAAGAATATTGCTAGAGGTATTGTACATATCGCTGCATCATTCAACAACACATTAGTAACTATTACTGATGACATGGGTAACATGATTGCATGGTCTTCTGCTGGTTCTCTTGGTTTCAAGGGTTCTAAGAAGTCTACTCCTTTTGCTGCACAAGCTGCAGTTGAAGACGCAATGGAAAAAGCAATGGTACACGGTATCAAAGAAGTTGGTATTAAAGTACAAGGACCTGGTTCAGGTCGTGAAACAGCTGTAAAAGCTGTAGGTGCAATCGAAGGTATTCGTGTTTCATTTATGAAAGACGTAACACCACTTCCACACAATGGTTGTCGCGCACCAAAACGTCGTAGAGTTTAAGGGAGTTACTGATGGCAAGATATAGAGGTCCAGTAGAAAAAATCGAAAGAAGATTCGGTGT